>Ga0181536_10000346_pt1 | contig 55993 bp, 55 predicted proteins | sample PEATcosm2014_Bin_41_FD_121105 | JGI IMG/M metagenome (GOLD analysis project Ga0181536, IMG submission 121105) | Peatland microbial communities from MTU Mesocosm Facility, Houghton, MI, USA - PEATcosm2014_Bin17_60_metaG | ecosystem: Environmental > Terrestrial > Soil > Wetlands > Peat | place...
CGACGGATCTCGTCCTGCAGCCCCAAAGCCATGGAGGCCGCATCGGTAATGGTGAGCCGCTTCACTACTCCATCAAAACACAACCCACCATCATGCGCAATTACTTATGACGCTGTGTTTAGTCTAGCCTAGCTGAACAAACCGGCGAGGCCGCTGCTTACCAAGGTCCAGACCAGCCATGGCGTCAGCACCAGCATCAGGGCCTTCGAGAAGGAGATCTTCGGCGCGGCCACGGAAATGCCAACAGCTTCCAGCGCGATCGTCCAGAAGGTGAACAGGTCGAAGGATTTCGCCAGGCCGTAAATGAACTTGCCCGTAGCCGGTGGAGGTTCAAGAAACGCCCCCAGGTTAAACGCCAGCGGGTTCAGCAGGTTGAAATCGTCCGGGTTCTTCAGGAACATCACGACGATCATCAGGATGCCGGCGACCAACCCGGTCAGCATGGCATAGGAGACAATCGCGAACATCTGGTTGAACTTCAGCGGCATGCCCGCCATTTTGCACATTAGCAGCAGCACGGCTGCGGCTATCAGGATCATAATGGGAGGCCCGAGTACGCTCCCCGCCCAAAAAGTGTACGGGACGATCTTGCGCTGCAGCTCGATGGCCTGTTCACGCTGCGCTGGCTCCATGTTTTGCACTTTCGCGCTATTATCGACGATCTGGTGCACATAGCGGTCCCACCCGATCCTGGTGGAGTAGGTATACGTAAACGCCAGGCCAATGACGATCAACAGAACGACCGGCACGATCCAACTAGGCCGGGCGGCAATATCGGCGAACGCTTTCTTGGGATCGATGAACACGTCCGTGATGCGGCCGACTTCGCCCAACGGCGGAGCGGCATGATCGGAAGCGGGTGCAGGTGTCATAAGATTCGGGGGTCTGAAGGGGGGATTATGACAAGAATTCAGTCCGGATGCAAGGCCCCTCAATTCTTTAAAGCATCTTTGATCCGGTCTGTCAACATATCCACAAAGCGCTCCGGCACGAACCCGTTCATCCGGCTGATCACTTGGCCGTGGCGGTCCAGGACGATAGTGGTGGGCATCGACGTGATGGCCAGGACCCGCGCTAGCCCATCTTCAAAATAGACCTGCCGCTGGTCCCAGTGGTTCTCCTTCAGGAAGGGCGCCACCAGTTCGCGCTCATCGCCCGTGTTGACGGAGAGAAACACCACGTCCGGCGAATCGTGGAAGCGCTGCTTCACCTGCTCGTACAGCGGGTGCTGGGCGCGGCAGGGGCCACACCAGGTCGCCCAGAAGTCGAAGACCACGGCCTTGCCCTTCAACGAAGCGATGGGCAGCTTGGCGCCATCCACGCCCGAGATCGTAAACTCCAGGACGTTGCTGGCTTGCGCGTTGGGATCGTTCTGACGCAAGCGCAGGCGGCGGGCCGCCAGAAGCCCGGTAGTGCGGTCATAGGCTTCCAGAACGATGTCTCCCAAGCCCTTTTCCGAGCCGTAGAGTTTGCGATAGATGTCGCCCAGTTGCACGCGGTCCTTGGCCCGGTCGGTGTCCGTGTTGCGGCCATCGGGGATGGTGAAGGCATCGGCATAAGGGGCGAGGGCATCTTTATCCCGACCGGCGCGGACCAGCCAGCGGCCGTTTTCACGCGCGGCCTCGGCCGTGGGATAGATTTCGTAACCCTGCCGCGCCAGCGCGATGGCCTCGTCGATCTTGCCCAGATTACCGGTGGCGCGCGCTTCGCAAGCGAGCACGCGCCCCAGTCCTTTATCCACTTCTTCATGCCACTGCGCTTCGCTCATGTGGCCCGGAGCGGGCTGGCTGCGTGTCTGGCGCAGCACTCCTTCATACTGCCTGGCATATTTCAGCGCGCGTTCCGAGGTGTCCCGCGCGTCGGAAACCAGCAGGGCGCGGACGAGCTTATCCAAAATCTGGACGTCGCCCGGTTCGCGCGCCAGCACCCGCTCGCCGTACTCGATCACGCGTTTATCGTCTTTGGCTTCGATGGCCGCTTTGACCAGCGCCCGCTCGATTTCGTTGCGTCGCTTGGTGTTGGGATATTTCGCGAGATGCTTTTCCAGCGCGCGGATGAAATCGACCGGACTGTTGCCGGCCTCGGAAACCGCCTGGCTCAACTGCTGGGCTTCATCGGAAGCGGGGTCTGCGGGTGGGGCATGGGGCGGAGCATTCTGCGCCCAACACATCATTGCGAAGAAGAGAGCCGCGCACAGGAGCTTCATTTCGGGGCACGAAACTCGTCGGCCAGGCTGGCCGCCCGCATACGGGCCTGATGCATGTAGCTCTCGTTCTTCGCAATGCGGTCGAGCAGCGGGAGATACTGCGCGGTGTCCACCAGGCGCTTACGGTCGTAGGCCGATTCCAGCAGCAGCAGCGCTTTCATCACTCCCAGCCGGTCGTACTTGGCGGACACTTCCAGATTGGTGAAAAGCTGTTCGGACTCGCTGATGCGCTCGAACGAGTCGGCCAGGGCCTGCGCCGCCGGGTCCTCGGAGAAATTGAACTTGACCTCGTTTTTCCTGACCCCATCCACGAAGCGGAACGTTTTGTTACCCATGAATGCGACCTTCAAAGGCGATTCCAGCGGGTGGTCGAAATAACCAAGCTTGGCGGCCAAATCGAATATCCCGGCCACTTCCGTCTCGCTCAATTGGAAGCGCACGGGCTGGTTGTCATTTGCCTCTTCGCGGTAGTCGCCCGCGCCGGTCTTATCCACATTGATGGCCACGTAGGCCGGCGCGCTGCCGGGGAACGACTTGGAGAAGTAGAGACGCGGGACATCCGCGGCATTAGCCGCCGCCAGGGACGCACAGCAGAGCAATGGCAAACACCACTTCATTTCGAAAACGTCCCCACAACCGCTCCCTTACGGTCGCGGCTCGGTACGGCGCGGCTCAGGAGGGTGAATCCGGCGTGCGTGGCGTGGCAAATGGCCACCGCCAGCGCATCGCACGCGTCCTCGGATGCGATCATGGAATCCAACCCCAGCAGCGACTGCACCATCACCTGGACTTGCCGTTTACCCGCCTGGCCATAGCCCACCACGCTAGTCTTGATTTCCAGCGGCGAATATTCCCCCAGTTCCAACCCGGCCTCCGAGATGGCCAGCAGGGCGACCCCGCGCACGTGCGCCAATTTCAAGGCGGTCCTGACGTTGGCCGCGTAAAACACCTGCTCGACGGCGGCGGCCGCGGGCGAATGCCGCCGGATCACCTCGCGCAACCCGCGCGCGATTTCATGGAGGCGCGCCTCGAACGGATCCTTTACGTTGGTCGAGATCACGCCGGCAGCGACCAGCTTGTGGCCGCCGCCATCGGAGTCGATGACCCCGTAACCGGTCCGCCGCGTGCCGCAATCGACCCCCAGCACCAGCACTTTATTGGGCCAGCGCCTCCAACTCCTTCTCATCGATATCGAAGTTGGAATACACGTTCTGCACGTCCTCGTGCTCTTCGAGCGCCTCGCTGAGCCGCAGCATGGCGCCCGCGTTCTTGCCCTCCAGATGCACCAGGTTTTTCGGCAGCATCGCGACTTCGGCGGATTCGGTGGGGAGATTGGCCTTATGGAGGGCCTCCATGACGGCTTCGTGAGCTTCGGGCGGCGAAATGACTTCCCATTGGTCGCCCTCGTCGCGCAGGTCGTCGGCGCCGGCGTCCAGCACGATGTTCATGAGCTGCTCCTCGGTGGCCTTGTCGCGCGGCACGAAAGCGTGGCTCTTGCGCTCGAACATCCAGGCGACGCTGCCCAGTTCTCCGAGATTGCCGCCATTTTTGGAAAAGCAATGGCGGATTTCGCTCACCGTGCGGTTGCGATTATCGGTGGCAACCTTGACCAGAACGGCTGCGCCGCCCGGCCCATAACCTTCGAACATGACTTCGTCGATCTGGCCTCCCTCCAACTCGCCGGTGCCGCGCATGATTGCCTTCTTGATGTTATCGGCGGGCATGCTGACGGCTTTGGCGGCCAGGATAGCGGTGCGGAGGCGGGGATTGGCATCCGGATCGCCCCCGTTGCGGGCGGCGATGGTGATTTCCTTGATGACGCGCGTAAACGTTTTTCCGCGCTTGGCGTCGAGTGCGGCCTTCTTGTGTTTGATGGTCGCCCACTTCGAATGACCTGACATGGCGAAACCTCTTCGTGGGGCCCGGCCTGCGGGGCCGGGTAGCTAGCTTGTATGAATTCGACAACTGAAGCATAACAGAATGAGCGGAGTGGCGACAACCGGGCTGAGGGCGGGTTGTGGGTGGTGGGCTTTGAATCTCTTTGCCCACATCGAGTAGCACGAGTTTTCCCGAGACTCCCGCGCAAACCTGGATGTCTGCCTCACTTTAGATGCGGCCGAATTTGGCTACGGCTTCCTTGATCGAGCGGAACTTCTCGATGAACGGGACCATGCTGTGTTCGGTATTGTCCAACTCCTGCGCCTTCTTGAGGATTTCGGCTGCGTGCGCACGCGGGACCACCGCGACGCCGTCCTCATCGGCCACGATGATGTCATTCGGATTCACGCGCGCGCCGGCGCAGGCGACCGGGATATTGGCGCCCGCGAAACGGTAATGATTGATGGATGTGGAGGGCACGATGCCGCGGCTGAATACCGGAAACTGCAGGCGCTTGATCTGCGGCAGGTCGCGCACGGAGGCGTCCACCACCGCTCCGGCGAGGCCGCGGTATTTCATGGCGGTGGACATGAGGCCGCCGATGCCTGCGATATCCAGGCCGTCTTCGAGCACGATGACGTAGACCGAGCCGGGCGGGGCGGAATCGATGGCGTCCAGCATGCCCTGCGAGGCGGCGGGGCCTTCGTGGTGCTCCTCCTTCTTGAGCAGCACGGTTACGGCGGGGCCGGCGAACTTGGCGGTGAAGATGGGCCGCATATCGTGCGACATGTAGATGCGCTGGCCGTAGAGCTGTTCGGCGGCGTCGGCCACGGAGGCGACTTCGACCAGCCGCAGGCCTTCGACCAGCGGGTCGGCGGCGGGTTGGGCGGCGAGCCATCCGGCGGCGCACAGGGCCAGCGCGGCGGCGGGGACGAGCAGGAGGCGGAGTTTCATGGGGGAAACGTAGCACGTTTCGGCGGGCGGGCCGGGCGTGCTACAGTGGATTTGTCCTTCCTTTTTTGGCCAGCAAGTCCCCATCGTCTAGCCCGGCCTAGGACATCGCCCTTTCACGGCGGTAACGGGGGTTCGAATCCCCCTGGGGACGCCACTCTTGATTTCTCGACATTTATCAACCGGAATCTCCTTGAGACGTTCGAAGAACGACAGGTTTAGACGAGGTTCCAGACGTCTCTTTTGAAAGCTGGCAACCCGCTTGGGGATAAAATCCTCTTGGATTCGTCGTTCGTCGGGGAGAGGGCGGCGCAAAAGGAAGAAGAGTAAATGTGTCAGGGTACCACCAGCGCTTGGCTAACGCTTCGAGGCGGTACGATGCTGGTAGAATTAACTAGCAAATGTCCGTACAGAAAGAGAAGTGGTACCGTTACACCAAGTTCCCACCTGAGGTGTTGCAGAGCGGTCGTTCGGCAGTCGAGGCGGGTGCATCGGAGCCTGCGCGTTCCCGCGTCCTCAGCGTGAGGGAGGCCGACGAGACCTGGACATTCGACGATGAAAATGAGTTCTTTGCAGCATATCGGCGGGTAGGAGTTTGCGAGGCGACATACTCGTTGGAACTCGATGCGTTGGGCCGAAAACTGAGACTTTTCTTTATCGATGGAACGGCGATGATGTCCGTGCAGGCGGCATCCCGCAACGATGTTGCGCGAGTGTACGAAGCGTTTGAAGCCGCTGCACCAAATTGCAGGCTCCCGAAGGAGCAAAGGGAAGCCGGCCTTCGAGAGTCTCTTGTCGTATTTATGGGGCACGGCGGGAGCCCTCAGTGGCGCGATCTTAAGGACCACCTTCATGACAAGCACGGCTATAGGGTAGAGGCATTCGAGACTGGGGCGCGCGCGGGCCTTACAGTAATCGAAGTGCTAAAGAGACTCACGAAGAAGGCCAGTTTCGCCGTTCTCGTCCTAACGGCGGAGGACGAAGACTCACAGGGACAATTGCACGCCCGCGAAAATGTCATTCATGAGGCAGGACTGTTCCAGGGTAAATTAGGGTTCGCTCGAGCGATAATCCTGCTTGAGCAGGGCTGCCATGAGTTTTCCAATATCGCGGGTCTTCAGCAAATCCGTTTCGCGAAAGGCAATATCAGGGAGACCTTTGGCGAGGTTTTGGCTACCATCCGCCGTGAATTTGAAGTAGATTAGGTCCTGCGATTGGACTTGTCGCAGTGCAGCACATTGCGCCCCAGGGAGTACCGGCAATAGCGGGACAGAAGGTTCTGTAAGGGTTCGTGGCAGGTACGCAGCTCGGCACGCGGATGCAGCCGAAGAATTGGTCAAATGGAACAAGACCGCCAGCCACGCGGTCTGGCGCGACATTCATCACGTGCGCCAGCACTTTCCGGATGCGGACCAGTACAAGTCGTTATTGATTTTCAATATTCGGCATAATTACTATCGCCTCATCGTAAAAGTGGATTACCGGGCAAGGCTGCTGATGGTCAAGGAATTTGTCACTCACGACGAATACATGCGAGGAGATTGGAAGAAATGGGCGCGCTGACAATCGACAACAAGAAGTACGGCCGCGTATTGGCGAGGGTTCTGCCGCGAGTGATCGCGACGGACGAAGAACATGAGCGTCTGCTGGGCGAAGTGGAAAGCCTGATGGACAAAGGCGAGCATCGCACCGCGGAGGAGGATGCCGCCCTCGAACTCATGGTTCGTTTAATCAAGGATTACGACGAGCAGCATTTTCCTTTGCCCGATCCGGGTCCGCGCGAGATGCTGGTGTACTTGATGGACCAACGCGGCCTGAAACAAGCCGACCTCATCCCGATTTTCAAGTCCAGGGGTTACGTATCCGACGTCGTTAGCGGGAGACGTGCCATTAGCAAGGCGCGCGCCAAGCAGCTTGCCGCGTTCTTCAAGATTTCGCCGGAAGTCTTCATCTGACCGCGCGCGGCGGCGCACGCCCTATTCGCAAGGCAATACTGAGTTCGGCGGGCTACCTCCCGAGATCCATCTTGGTCTAAGCTTTTCTTGCGGGTGTCCGGACGCTATGCGGGCGGAGCATCCCGTTCATGTCGGCTCCTTCTCTTTTTTGGACGAGTGCAAGGTTCGTCCGGCGCGGTATCATCGGCTGTGTGACTCGCCGTCTCGCCACATGTCTCGCATCGCCCGCGGTGACCCGATTTGAAAGTGACGCGATCCCGCCCAGACCAGCCCGGTATTCACTTCCTACCCTCACTCGGAGCGGTCTTTAGAGCCTAAACTAAACTCTCCGACGTAGCTTCGTTGTCCCTCGCGTACAATGGACGTATGGCCGCAAAACAGAAGAATCCCGCTACTGTTGGCCTGGCGAGCAAGGGCGGCAAGAAGGCCGGCCCAGCCCGTGCGGCCCGGCTCACGCCCGAACAACGCAGTGAGAACGCCAGGAAAGCGGCATCCGCACGGTCGGCCAAGAGCGGAAATGGCAGCTCTGGTGACGCCCGCGGATCCGCGCCTGCCAACTCCCGCAGTACCTCCAAACAGGCCCTCCATATTTGCCTGAAGCGCCTGAAAAACGCCAAAGACGACAACGAAATCCGCCGCCTCACGGACGAGTTGCAAAGGATCGTATTCAACAAGCAGTACCGGAATGCCGAAAACTAGGAGGCCTCCGCCCGGTCCGATCGTGGACCACCTGGCGTTACGTTTTCGGGAAGGCCGGATTTCGGTCGCCGATTTCGACGAACTGCACGATTGGCTGGCGTTCGATCCGGATGTGCCAAGTGGAAAAAGCAAGCGTTTCAGGCGATTCACCCTCGCCGGTGAGGGCGATCTGCCGAAAACTTTCTTGGAACCTGGCATGGCTGCTCACGGGAGGGAAGTCGAATAGCCGCCTTAGCCGGCCCCGCGGCATCTGCCGACCGCGCCTTAGCCGCGCATCGTAACGGTTTTCAGCGGAACCTTTCGCCTTGCGGCACCCGATTTCAAGGCTCGTTTCATGATCTCGGCAGCCGTTTCGGGATGACTATCCCACCAGGCCGCTTCTTCGGCTTCGGTCTTGAATTTCGGAATGGAAATCCGCTCCTTGGGCACGAGCTAAGTTAAGCCGACTGCCCCACCACGCCCGCCAGCGGACTGCTGGCACTGGCGTACAGCTTCTTCGGTATGCGTCCGGCGAGATACGCCAGGCGGCCGGCTTCGACCGCCAGCTTCATGGCTTTGGCCATGCTGGCGGCATCCTCGGCGGCGGCGATGGCGGTATTCATTAGCACGCCATCCGCGCCCAGCTCCATGGCGATGGCGGCGTCCGATGCGGTGCCTACGCCGGCGTCTACGATGAGCGGCACGGTGGTGATCATCTCCCGCATGATGCGCAGGTTGGCGCTGTTCTGCACTCCCATGCCGGAGCCGATCGGGGCGGCGAGGGGCATGACAGCGGCGGCGCCGGCATCGATCAGCTTGCGCGCGTTCACCACGTCGTCGTTTGTGTAAGGCAGCACTACGAAGCCCTCCTTCACCAGCACGCGGGTGGCTTCCAGCAGGCCCTCGTTATCCGGGAAGAGCGTCTTCTCGTCACCGATGACCTCCAGCTTGATCCAGTTGGAGAGACCGACCTCGCGCGCCAGGCGCGCGGTCCGGATGGCGTCGTCCGCGGTGTAGCAACCAGCGGTGTTGGGGAGGATAAAGATCTTGGACCGGTCGATGTAGTCGAGCAGCGATTCCTTGGAGCGGTCGGTCAGGTTCACGCGGCGCACGGCCACGGTCACCATTTCGGCGCCAGTGGCCTCGTGGCAGCGGGCCATCTCCTGGAAGCTGCGATATTTTCCGGTGCCCACGATGAGGCGGGACTGGAACGAGCGGCCGGCGATTGTCAAGGTGTCGGACATGCTTCCATTGTAAGACGGCGCGGCGGGATTATGAACGTGCGGGCCGACTAGCGGCTTGGCGGCGCCGCCGAGCGCGCTACGGTGAAGGCGGGACGAGTCCGTGCGCAGGAATCACGTCGACAAGAATCAGTTCCCGGTCGATACCGGCCATGACCGGCGTCGAGGCGCGCGGTGAAAGGTGAGAGATCGTCGACCCCGTTCATTTCAGCCGCCCTTGCCGAGTCAAATTGGGGGCGGTTGCAGCGTTTCTGTCTGTGACCAGCATGGCACAGGGCGGGACCCGCATGCTACACTTTACGAGGTTGCGCGTCTGGAAAGACGCGTTGTTCTCTGGCGGGCGCCGGAGCGCCCGGTATCAGACTCCAATCAACCGGCGGGATCCGGTCAAGCCGAGCGTAGCGCTCGCGAAACGCCGGTACCGCGCCATAGTCTGCTAATGAAGGGAATCAATCGCGGAATGGTTACCTCGCATCGACGCTTGGTGGTGTTCCTGTTGGGTGCGGCCACCCTGCTATACGTTGGGCTACTCTTTGAGGCAGCCGCCACGAGGAAACCGTGGAACGATGAGGCCATGGCTGCCCGGGCCGCATATGATCTGGGTACCGAGGGACGCACCGGAGTCGATTTTTGGGACGAAAAATCGCCATTCTACCCCGGCATTAAACAGCACTCCTACTACATCTTTCCCTTTCAACTGTGCGTGCTCGCCGTATGGTATAAAGTCGCCGGTTTCAGCCTTCTATCAACCAGGGTGATTTCAATTGTGTGGACGCTGCTGATGCTGGCAGCCATCAACCAGACCATTTGGTGTTTGACGAAAAGCCGTGGGATCGCACTGTTGAGCACGGTGCTTGCCGCGGCGGACTATCACATCATGACTGAAGCGGCGTTCGGCCGCTACGATACGATGGTGGCTGCGCTGGGCTTTGGCGCCTACGCTTTGTTTCTGTCGCTCCGGCAGAAGCACTTGATTCCGGCCATCGCGCTAAGCAATGCCTGCATCGCGATGGCTGGTGCGACGCATCCAAACGGGTTGATATATTTCCTGGGTCTGTGGTTTCTGGTGATCCACTTCGACCGGTCGCGGATCGGCTGGAAGATCCTGGGTGCGGCCGCGATTCCCTACGTGGTGGGCGCTATATTCTGGACCAGGTACATTTTTGAGGATTTCCCCTCTTTTCAGACGCAGTTTTCGATGAATTCAGGCGGGCGCTACGGCATGCTGCATCCAGTCCAGGCTGTGATCCGCGAGATTCAGTATCGATATATCAGATTTTACGGCTTGGGTCCGCACAGCGCCGGACACACCGGCGCCTATATCCGACTGAAGGCCGTAAGCCTCGTCGCGTATGCCGTTGGAGTAGTCGGGTGTCTTTCTTCGCGCTCCATTCGGAGTGACGCGCGGTTTAAACCACTCCTGGTCCTCCTCGGGATCCACTTCTTTTTCCTGACCTTCTGCGACAATATGAAGTTCGCGTACTACCTTGTGCATCTTGTTCCGCTTTACTGGGCGGCGCTGGCGGTGTTCGTGCACGAGTCCGTGAAGCGGGGCCGGGCGCCGAAGTGGGCGGTGGCAGTTATGCTGGGGATCGTCGTAGCCGTACAAGTCGGGGGCGTTCTTGCCAAGATCCGCCTGAACGACTATGCCAGATCATACCTGCCCGCAGTTGAGTTCGTCAAACAGCAGGCCGCGCCCACGGATTTGGTCGCGGCAAGCTGCAACTTTGGATTTGGGTATGGGTTTGACCGCAACTTGATCGATGACGATACCCTGGGTTACTACAACGGGAAGAGAGCGAAGTTTATCGTCGCGGAAGAGATTTATGAGTCGCAGTGGAAAGACATGCAGCCTCTGTTTCCTGCGATTTACCGACATGTCCGCAATGTTCTCTCGACTTACGATCTGGTCTACGACGCGGCGGACTATAAAGTCTACAGGGCGCGACCGTAGTAATCGTACGGAAGATGCTACTGTCTATACGGCTAGAGCAATCCTGTGGTCGCGGCTGCCCTCGCTCATCGATTTCGAAGCCGCCTTCCTGAAAGACTGGCCGGCAGGACTCCAGCATGGAGCGGATGTGAGCGTATATGAGCGTATCTTGCCGGTCTCGCGCTGCGAAATGTCTCGAACCTGCCCCGATAGTTCACATTAGATGACGATGAACCTCGGCTTCTTCCGGCTGTAGTAACCCAGGCGCTGGTCGTCGGAGATGGGCCATTCGAATCCCAGTTCGAACCGCATCTCCGCCGGCCCCGGAATGAGGTCTCCGGGCGCAGTGTGCTGTTTCAAATAGCTCGCAGCAGCCAGGTCTCGCCGGATCACTGCTGCGAAGAATGGTGTTGACAGGTGGCGCCAAGCTGCAACAGAGCAAACGCCGCCACGCCGGTCGCCGGGATCGGCCGTGCCCATGGCGGCGAGATTTTCCGGAAGGCGGAAATCCGAACGGCGAGCAGAACGGTGACATCCGGAAACCAGCCGTGTTATTTCGTTTTGGAGAATCCGGCCGGCGCTCCGTGCGCCGCCGACTCCATCTCGCAGAGCATTCTCTACTGCCAATCGTTAATCGGACTGCGAATAATACGGTGTTGACTGCCGATCCGCTTACGTCCGTGGTGGCTACCTGATCGCCGAAGCGAGAAGCGTTACACTGGGTGAGTGGGGTTCGACGCGCGGTTTTTGGGTTCGTTCGGACGGAACCGCTTGTTCCGGGCCGGAAAGGATAGACCCGAGGCAAACTGGTGTACACTGGCTAGTGCTGGTTGGCAATCGCGAGCGAAAATGGATCCCCGATGAGTGAACCGATCGACCCTGCAGTTGCGCTCTATCTTGACCTGATGAAGCGGTGCCTCACGCGGACTTCGTTTCACGAACGCTTCCGGGAGGTAATCTACCGGCGGGGTTCCGTGCCGCGACTCCTCATGACACCGTTCCAAGCTCTCCTGGGGCTGAAGGGCTACACGCTCTGTACGCCAAACACTTACTCCGCCGACGACCGTGCAGCCGGCCAAGACTGGCCGGCGGACGCGGAGACCATGATCGGACTCCAGCGGCTCGAAAACATACAGGAATGCGTTACCGACGCGATCGAGCGGGGCGTGGCCGGCGATTTGATCGAAACCGGCGTCTGGCGCGGCGGCGCCTGCATTTTCATGCGCGCCATCCTGAAGGCTTACGGCGAAACCGGGCGCACGGTGTGGGTTGCGGACTCCTTTGAAGGCGTACCGAAACCCGATCCGGACAAGTACCCCGCCGATGCCGCCGAAGAAAGAAAGGCGGCATTCTATAAGTTCGACCAACTTGCCGTATCGGAAGAACAGGTACGGGAGAATTTCGCGCGGTACGGTTTGCTCGACGCGCAGGTGCGCTTTCTGAAGGGCTGGTTCCGCGACACACTGCCCACGATCCCGGCGACGCAGAGGTTTGCGGTCATTCGCCTGGATGGCGACCTGTACGAATCCACATGGGATGCACTTACAGGCCTGTATCCGAAGTTATCACCCGGTGGCTACTGTCTGATCGACGACTATGGGGGTATCCCGGCTTGTCGCAACGCCGTGGAGGATTACCGGTCGCGCGAGGGCATTCGCGAGCCTGTCCAATCGGTTGACCGGACTGGCGTATTCTGGCAGAAGACCGGGTGAGTCCAATGTGTGTGGGCGGCATAACTGCTGCCCCCTGCCTGCGGTTTTGGTGTCACCAGCCGAAGTATCACTGCGATCGGGCGACACTGCATCCTCGGCAACACTGGCTAAATGCTCGCGCGGCGCCGACGTCCGGTTCCACGAAGGCTTGCAGACCGCGATGGTGTCTGTGTTGCACGACGCCGCCGTGCGCAAAAAACCGGCCTTCGTTCGCCAAGATCACCGCCGACATCCGTTCCTACCGCACCACTCCCGAAGACGCCACCCGCATCGCGCAACAGGCCGGAGTCCGATACCTGATGTTTTATCACACGATTCCGCCGCTGCCGGTCGCGTACCGCAACCCAACCTTCCTCGGAGATGCCCCGAAATCTTTAAAGGACCCATCACCGCAGGCAAGCACGGCATGCTCGTGAGCCTGACTGCCGGGAACACGGCGGTGACGATGCGAGCACTGCTTTGACGTTCAGCGAACGCGCGCCGGCGGCCAGCCGCCGCACGATGCGCGCCTCGGCGCTGCGGCTGCTGGGCCTTGGATCCGGCAGTGCGCCGGGACATTCACCGCGCGGAGCCCCAACTTTACCACCGCCCACCGCAGATTCCCGGCGGCTGTCCCGGTCGAATTGGCGGCAACACTCCCGCGGTTAAGTTTTGGAGGTTTGCGACGGGTGCTTGTCGCGCCGGCCCATGAACTGATGCAGGGCGAAGGGGACTTCGTCGGGATGCGATGCGCACCAAGCAATGATGCGCTCTAACTTCAAGGTGTCGTCGGCGATGGCGCCGATTTCCATCAGCTCGGTTTCGATGATCTCCGGGTCTCGCATAGCAACTCCAGCATGGCACATCCCGGCAGCTTCGCTCGTTGCGATTTCATCAGGATTTCAGATAGCGACAGGAATTTGCCGTTCAACACGTAGCCCTCGCCACCCGCCGCTTAAGGCGGCCTGCTTCATCTCCCCGTCGTCATGGGGAAAGAGAGCCGTTCGAGAATTGGCCGGGAGTTCCTATCTGCGCGATTCGCCAGGGCCTCCTGACGACAGCACGGCGATACACGCTCGGTGGCGTGGCCATCAAGGCCGTCCGGATCCTCTCCCCACAAACGCGGTTTTCCAACTTCCTCTCCGATGGGGAGAACTGCGTAAGCCGTGAGTTCTATTGTGGAAGAAACGCTGTTGCGCCATGGGCGGGTTACCCGAGGGCGACACTGCAAGAGGCAGAAATGCCTGTTTCCCTTGCTTTATCTGGAACGCGTTCGCGGCGCAGGTGGTGCCACCCTGTCGGATATTTGCGGGAGGTTCGCGGCTTCGTCGGCCATGTGTTTGAAGATTCCGTTCCGGACTGGAGGGGAGATCGACCCTGAGCAGGTGGCGCCATATATCACGCTACGCGCGGCAAAGTCGCCCATCACGCCGTCCGAGATCCGATCACGCTGATGCGGGCGTTCTTGCGCTGCATGACCGGTGAGGGTTGCTCTTTGCACGCTGTTCTTAAAATGTACGGGACATCCTGAATCGACCGGTTGAGCAGCCAGCTTCCTCGACCTTCACTGGCAAGCCCGAGTTGACTGGCTGCGCCCGGCTGTGCCATGCATGGTGTCTGGACGCGGGCCAGGACGGCCGTCTGGACACTGACGGCCACTCTGGCGCGCACAGAGGCTGCCTGAAATTCAGAGTTGTGTTCTGCGGGCCGGACGAGGATCCGGCCGCCAATTCCGCCGCACGAACGATCAATGCGGCAGAACCGGCCAGTGGAACCGGGGCGATGCGCTACGAGCAGCGGGGGACCAACTTGGTCCGCCGAGAACAATTGCGGAACAGGTGTGAGATTAACCGGTTTAGCCAAGTTCACGGCCCGGATTGTGAGCGACATCATCCGCGACGATGGCGCCGAACAGCAGCGGGAATTCGACATGGAAGCGGATATTGGAAGGGCGCCGGCCAACCTTCACCGTACCGGCGACGGAGTTCGGCCGGATGGGCTGGGTGCTCCACCGTCCCGGGGCGCGGGCCATCGTCAAAGGGGCATCCAGATGGCGTACGTCAGACCCGGCATGCTGCCTCCTCAGGATGCCTGAATCCGGCGATATTCCGGCTGCCACATCGCGTCCTGCACTTGTTGTACGATGTCGCCGAATTTGACTCGGGCCAAGCCCTCCGCATCTGCGGCCTCGGCGACGGTCACCGCCACTGTCGCCGACACGCTGCGTAAGTCGTCAATGTGCGGGAGCAGCGACGCGCCCGGCTGGCGCACCGTCACCAGGCTGGACACGGCACTGGCCGCCGCCGCGAACATCCCCTCGCTGATCCTGCTGGCGCGCGAGACAATAGCGCCGAGCGCCAGACCGGGGTACAGCATGGCGTTATTCAACTGGCCGATGACGTACGTCACTCCCTTGTGGGTCACTGGGGCGAACGCACTGCCGGTGGCGATCAGCGCCCGCCCGTCAGTCCAGGCGAGCAGATCGGCCGGGTTCGCCGCGGCCCGAGCTGCCGGATGGCAGAGCGCGAAGATGATCGGCCTCTCCGTGTGTGCAGCCATTTCCCGAACGATCGCTTCCGTGAAGCTGCCGCCTACCGTCGACGCGCCGATCAGCATGGTTGGTTTCACCCGCCGCACCACCTCGGCCAAGTCCACGCCGTTTCCGTCCCCGTCGTGCTTCCAGGCGTGGCTTTCGGCGGACGGCCGGGCGTACGCCGCCTGGTAGTCGTGCAGTTGACCGTCCATGCCGGCCGTCAGCAAACCATGGCGGTCTACACACCAGAAGCGCCTGACTGCATCTTCTGTGGAGAGTCCCTCACGCACCATGGCGTCGCGAAGCTGGTCGGCAACTCCAACACCTGCCGTACCGGCACCGAAGATGACCACGCGCTGGTTGCGCAGCGGCGTCCCGCACACTCGCACGGCGGAGATGGCCGCCGCCAGCGTGATGGCGCCGGTGCCTTGCATATCGTCGTTGAAAATGCACATCCGGTCGCGGTACTTCTCGAGGATCCGCCGTCCATTGCCAGGCGCAAAGTCTTCCCACTGCAACAACGCGTTCGGAAACAGCTTAGTCGCGGCCTTGACGTAAGCGTCGATGAAAGCGTCGTAGCGCTCTCCGCGTATGCGGGCGTGCCGGTTCCCGATGTACATGGGATCGCTAAGCAGACTCTCCCGGTTAGTGCCGACATCCAGCATCACCGGGATCGCGCGCGTAGGGTCGATGCCGCCCGCCGCCGTGTAAATCGCCAGCTTGCCGATCGACACCTCAATGCCGCCCACGCCCCAATCTCCGATTCCCAAAACCTGCTCGGCGTCGGTTGCCAGGATCAGGTCGATATCGCCGGGGCCGGCGCCGAGGTTGGCAAACGCCTCCTCGATCGCTTCGGCATGATCGATCGAGAGATACACGCCCCGCGGACGCCGGCACTCATGGTGGTACTGCTCCATCGCCATGCCCACCGTAAGATCGTTGACGATGGGGATCATTTCGCGGAGGTGCTCCGAAAACAGCCGGTAGAACAGGACCTCGTTGCGGTCGTGCAGGGCGGTCAGGTAGACGTTCTTGCTGAGCGCATCCGCCAGCCTCTCGTACTGAATGTAGGCGCGTTGGACCTGAGCCCCCAGGGTACTAATGTCCGGCGGAAGCAGACCCGTGAGGCCCAGAGTCTTTCGTTCTTCCACCGTGAAGGCGGTCCCCTTGTTCAACAACGGCGAATTGAGCACGGCCAAGCCGCGAGCCTGGGTCTGGCAGCAATTGTCTCCGTTCTGCCGGGGCTTTGTCATCGGCGCCAATAGCGGGATAACTCTCTGTCGCATGCTGCTACCTCGTTCGTTGTGTCCTGCCTGGCGGGGCGCGCCTTGGAGGCGACACGCCGCGTTGGCCCGCGCTCTGGAGCTAGGCATTTCGGGGTCCGTTCGCATCGAATCGTTTCTTGGGCCGTATATGCCGGCGTTCGGCAGCCTCACGGACTCCGAGCCATCGGACGAGGAATTGACCATGAACAAGGCGCGTTGACCACATGTGGTCAGATGACTCCGCGCGGTCAGTTCCCCCGCCCAATCACTCAGCCTCCGTGGGTCTGGGGCGTAGGCGCATGCGGGCTACGTCGATTCGGTGCGGATGGACCCCAGAATGCCTTATGTACAGTGCAGTCGAAAGAAACCTGGCGCGCCGAGCGGGCTCCGTTGCGTGATCTTTGGATGTTGTGGCGAAGGAGAAACGATGTTCCGAATGGTTACGAGAATCATCAAGTGGATTTCCATTCCGGTCCTGCTGATTGCCTCACTGTTTGCGTATTGCGCCGCGAGTTACGAACCCCTGGTAGATCTCGCGATTTGTCTGGGCGTTATCGTCTTTGTACAGCGGGCGATTCGGGTAAGGGAATACTTCTGGGCCGCCGGATTTCTTGCGATTGGGGTAGTCTTCACGCCACTCTCGCTCATAATCAAGATCTTTGTTTTGATGGGCTTCGCCTGCATTGCGACCTTCGCAAACTTGTTAGCGGCATTCCGCCCGCAACCAGTGGCGGCCGGCCACGCAAGTCAGGATGCTTGCGGGTGACGCAGAAAAGGAGATTCCGATGAAGAAACTACTAACGGCGCGTCGATCGAGCCGCGAAATCAGGGCAGTGCTGATATTCGTCCTCTCAATGGCAGTTCCCGTTGCCGGAATTGCTCAGATTTCAGTTACAGGGATTGCTCCGACCTCAATTACGGAGGTTGCTCCGACTTCAGCTACAGAGATTGTTCCGACCCCGGTTATACAGATCCCTCCGACCTCAGTTATAGGGGTTGCTCCGCTCGATTGGCAAGGCAAACTGAAGTTTCATGCCGAGGCCACCTACGGGCCGTGGGCCGTGATGAGCTTCGCCGCCTACGCCGGATTCCTCCAGGTAATTAACTCACCGAAAGAGTGGGGACAGAACAGCGGCGCCTACGAAAAGCGTTTCGCCTCCACGCTCGGCTGGTCGGCGATACACAGCACTCTCGCTTTCGGTCTGGATTCGACGTTGCACCAAGACCCGCGTTACTATCGATCGCGCAGCATGGGTTTCTGGCGCCGGTCGGGACATGCGCTCCGCGGAACGATCCTAACGCGGACCGACGCTGGCGGCGAAACCCTGTCCACGTGGCGTATAGGCAGCGCCTACGGCGCAGCCTTTCTTTCCGACCTGTGGTATCCGGCCCGTCTCGATACCGCCCGCCAGGGATTTGTCGATGGCTCCCTCGGGCTCGGGTTCGGACTGGCCAGCAATCTGGGAGCGGAGTTCTGGCCCGATATCAAAAGCAAACTATTCCACCGGAAGTGAGATGGCGCCATGATTGGACATAAAGATTCGCGCCGCCTTTGGAAACTGCCATCGTCCGTCGCGCTTGGCTTGTTGGTTCTCTTCTCAGATCAAACCGCCTCTTCGTATTCCATTCTCACTCACGAAGCCATTATCGATTCCACTTGGGATAGTGCGATAAAGCCCCTGCTCCTGAAACGATTTCCCGCTTCCACCAAGGATGAGTTGAAGCAGGCGCACGCCTACGCCTACGGCGGAAGCATCATTCAGGATTTGGGCTACTATCCGTTTGGCAGCAAGTTTTACAGCGATTTGACGCATTACGTCCGGAGCGGCGACCTTATTTTGAACCTGATTCGCGAGTCTCAAGATCTGGACGAGTATGCATTCGCGCTGGGGGCGCTGGCGCATTACGCCGGAGACAATAATGGTCATCGCATGGCCGTGAACGTCTCGGTGCCGCTGCTGTACCCGAAGCTCCGCTTGAGATTTGGAAAGTGGATAACGTATGCGGACGATCCTTTCTCACACACCAAGACAGAGTTTGGATTCGACGTGTTTCAGGCCGCGAAGGGCCGCTACGCCTCGGATGCTTTCAAAGGCTTTATCGGCTTTCAAGTCGCAAAACCGGTACTCCAGCGGGCATTCCAGGATACCTATGGAATAAGGATCGAGCAGGTCTTCTTTGACGTCGATCTCGCGATCGGATCATACCGGCGTGCGGTAGGGACGGTGCTTCCAGCCCTGACCAAGGTCGCGTGGCAAATCAAGAGTCAGGAGATCATGAAGGATGCTCCCGGCATCACACGCCAGAAATTTCTGTACAATCTGTCCCGCTCCAGCTACGAAAAAAACTGGGGCGCCACGTATCGACGGCCGGGTGTCCGGTCGAAAGTGCTGGCGGGCTTCTTTCACATCGTGCCCAGAGCCGGCCCATTTAAGGCGCTGGCGTTTAAGAGGCTGACACCGGAAATCGAAAAGTTGTATATGGCCAGTTTCAACGCGTCGATCGGCGCGTATCGCGAGTTGCTTGCCGGTGTAGGCAGCGGCCGGCTTAACCTGCCCAACGACAATCTCGACATGGGAAAAGCTACCCAGGCGGGCCAATACAAACTGGCGGACGCCGCGTACGCGAAGCTGCTAAACAAGCTGGAAGGCCACTATGCAGATATGCCGCAAGACCTGCGCAGCGATATTCTCGCTTTCTATCAGGACCTCAGCCTGCCTATCGCGACTAAGACCAAGGAAGGCGAGTGGGCACGGCTGCAGGAGGAACTCAATCACCTGACAGTCGTAGACCGGGACCTTGCAACCAAAACCTCCAAAGTGTCTACCGCGGCTACCGCGCTCATTGCCAAATGACCGATCAATCGAGCCTCGCATCTCAAGTCCGCTGGTTGGCGCTGGCGTGCTTGTTGGCGGCGGCTCCGGCGGCGCAAGCGCAAGACGGCAATCAAATCGCAGGGCTGACGCCGTCCAGCGATGAAATTTTTGCCAGAGTCGAGAGCGAGAATAATAGACGTCATGTGTTGCTGAAGGAATATTCGGGTTCGCGGCAATACACGCTCGAAAACGAGCGGTTCGGCAAACAGGCGGCAGTGGCTGTGCTCATGAGTTACCGCCAGGTGGAAGGCGAGCGCTACACCGTGTTGACCCGATCCGGCTCGGACAGGCTGGGAGGCATAATCGATAAGGTGCTGGCGTCCGAGGCAGGCGCAAGCTTACCGCCGGAGAATGCCCGCCACGAGATCACTTCCGCTAACTATCGGGTTCGGCTCCTGGGAATCGAGATCGCAGCGGGACGCAGTTGCTATGTCCTGGAACTGGCGCCCAGGATCAAGAACCGGCTGCTGATCGTCGGGAAGGCCTGGGTGGATGCCGGCAGTTACGCCGTGGTCCGGATTGAAGGCCAGTTCGCGGCCAGCCTTTCCATGTTGGTCGGCGCGCCCCGCATTAGCGAAGAATTCGTCGAAGTGGACGGTTTCTGGCTACCCAGGCACGTGCGATCGGTTGCGTCCAGTTTCCTGCTTGGCCCGACCGAGCTGGACATTACCTTTTCGGACTACCAGCTCGATCGGGATTCAGCCTCGCTACAGTGAACAGCGTCGGCGGGCGCCTCGTGCAGCCTGATGAGGCCGATCACCCGTGCAGCCGGAAACTGGATACTCTTACCCACATTCCGGTCGCTTGCAGCAGCCAGACGCAGACCACCACAACTACCAAGACGTTCAGAATCGTTTTGATACTGGAGGCCATGGGAATGAACTGGTTGATCAGGTACAACGCCACCCCGACTATAACCAACACAACGACAAGATTTATCAGCGGCATTTTCTTGCTCCTTCATCCGGGAAAGAGCAATTCGTTGCCCATTGCTCAGGCGGCGAGTATGCCTGTGTGGAAGGCCACATGAGCGCGGGCTTGGCACGTGGAGGATCCCGACTTGGCGCTGTGTGCGGTTTTCAGCAAGCGACCGGCGCTCGTCAAATGACCGAATGTGGTCAAATTGGTTGACGCTTAACTCTGTTGTCCGCCGGCGGGAAGGCTCAAAGCGCGATGTAGATCGTGCTGCCGCTTCTACCTGAACGACCTGCACCTGGCGTATCGCGAGTGGCGGAGCATGAGAGATCTATGATGAATAGAGTTCACCCTGGACTTATACGCGCCCCGCGCAGGCCTGCCAGAGTGTCAATTGACGAGTCGCGGTCAGAGATCCTTGCGAGAGATTCCGAGCTTGCGCATCATGGCGTTCAGGGTCGTGCGGTGAAGTCCGAGACGGGTGGCGGCCGTGGTGACCACCCCGCCGCTCTCCCGAAGCACGCGGACGATATGTTCCCGCTCCACCTGCTCGAGCGTGGTACTGCTGTTGACTTGCATGGCATCCGGCCGTATTTCGGCTAAAGGAGCGCGAAGGCTGGCTCCCGTGGAAAGGATGACCGACCGTTCAATGAAGTTCTCGAGTTCCCGTACGTTCCCCGGCCAGTGCCAGCTCACCAGAGCGTGCATCGTCTCCGACGGGATCTTGTCAATCTGCCTGCCCATTTTCCCTGCGTATTTCCTGGTGAAGTGCCGGACGAGTATCGGTATGTCCTCCGGGTGATCGCGCAACGGAGGCGTCGTGATGGGGAAGACTTTCAGCCGGTAATAGAGATCGCTGCGGAAGAGTTTATCCCCCATCATCTGGGTGAGATTCCGGTTGGTTGCAGCCACCAGCCGGACGTCAATGGGGATCGTTTTGGTGCCTCCCAACCTCTCGAATGCCTTCTCCTGCAAAGCCCGGAGTAATTTCGGTTGCAGATCCAACGGAATATCGCCCACCTCATCCAGAAACAGAGTCCCGCGGTGGGCCATCTCAAAACGGCCGATCTTTTGCGATAAGGCACCGGTAAAGGCCCCTCTCTCGTAGCCAAACAACTCGCTTTCGAGAAGTCCGGTCGGAATGGCGGCACAGTTCAACGTGACGAAAGGGAGGTTCTTGCGAGGACTCATCCTGTGGATGGCGCGCGCTACCAACTCCTTCCCGGTACCGGTTTCTCCCAGGATCAACACGTTCGCATCGGTAGGCGCAACCACTTCAACCTGCCGCTGAACCCGCCGCAGAGCCGCGCTGACGCCTACAATCTCCTCGAAGTCTTGTTTGAGTTCGACGTCTGCGTCCTCGATACTCTCAAGCCGGTCCCGTTCCCGGAGGTTCTGCACAAACGTGATCCATCGGAAGGGAGAGAGCTTCAACACAGCCGTGGCAACCAGGACTGGGACCCGGGCCCCATCCTTTCGAATCAACTCCTTCTCAAAAGGCGTGCAGGCTCCGAACCTCAGACCTTCTTCATGCGCCAGATCATCCAGCGGGGCGTATTCCGGTGGTGTGAGATCGGGCCAGTGCAGCCGGCCTGCCAGCAAATCCTCGCGGCTGTATCCGACCATTTCGAGAAACGCGTCATTCGCTTCGGGAACATGGTCAAACTCACCGGAAACGATGCCGGCAACGGTCGATTCCGACGGGACTGGCCGGACGCGGGCGCGACTGCGCCGCAACTTCTCGTCCTTTTCGTGACGCTCGCTGAAGTCGCGCACCACTCTCGCAAAACCTTGCAGTTCTCCGTTTTCATCTCTCAAGGCCATGGTAATGACATTGGCCCAGAATCGCGCCCCGTCTTTTCTCAAGTGCCAGCCTTCGTTTCCCAAATGGCCTTCGGCGGCGGCCCTCTTCAGTTTTTCTGCAAAATTTACGCGGATGACCTCTTCGCTGGGATAGAGAAAGGACACATGTTGCCCAGTCGCCTCATCGGTTTTGTAGCCGTAAATGCGTTCCGCGCCCGAATACCAGGTGACGATCCGTCCGTCCACATCCAACAAGAAGAGCGCATAATCCCGCACCCATGCCGGAATGCGGTCAGAGGGGCCATGCTCTGTTTCCGCGGGTACGGTCTTGTCGCGCAGGACCAGGATGTGGCGCACGGGCAACACGTTTCCTTTAGCCGTGTACTCAACGTCCAGCGGGCTTCGGTCCGGCCCCAGCAGCCGGAGCGTACCTTCCTGTTCCCCCTGCTCCTGCAAGGCTCTCCAGAGCTGCGAAATCTCGGGCTTGAAGCTGGGCTGTGCAAAGTCGTCGACCGGGCGGCCGATGATCTTTTCCCGCGGCAGCCCTAAGAGTTTGCTTACGCCGACGCTGGCGTCCCTGGAATTGCCATTGTCGTCGGTGATCAGGATGGGTGTGGACGGGTGGAAGAGAATCGCCCGGAACAGGATCTCAAGTTCTCTAGGGCCATTCTCCACCAGCCAGCGGGCGGCTGGTGATTCTACCTCGGCGGAGCACGTTCCAGACGTGATAACCGCGACCGTCGCGATCGTAGTATCGCCTGTTGTCATAGTGCCATTTGTTGTAAGGGTGGCCGTCAACCCTAACCATGATCGGGGCGCTCAATACGGTGCCCGGCAAGGGCCGTTGTTAGCCCCTCATCCGCATATGCATGCCACTGGCCGCTTGGTCTAGACCGAGTGACGGTGTACTCTTTGCTAGGAACCACTCCGTTCCCGGTCGTGGCTCAGTTCACAGCAGGCCTGGAGGGCACGCCGGCAGCGAGCGGTTTCACGGTAGCGCCGAATCTCGCGGTATTGCGAGTCCAGTCTTCGAACGTGAGTTTTGAGCGGAAAAGCAAATTCTGCATTCTCGTGCAGGTTCTGCATATCGGCACGGGTGGAACATCACACCCTTCCGCAATTGCATTGCCGACTCCCCACCCGCTGCAAGCCTATCGAAGCGGTCCCGCGCTCGCGCGCCTAATCACGGACGCCGCTTGTAGTCTGACACATACAAGTGGTGAGCATCTTCGAACGTGCGAAGATGTCTGACCGCGCCTCGTCAATTGACCATACGCGGTCACTTCTCAGACGATTCGTCTCCTCCCTGCCGGGTTCGCAAGCCGTCCTTGGCGAGTCGGCTCAACAAAAGATGAAGTTGGTGCGACTCGTGCACTAAGGTGAGCTGTCGCCCAACGCCCCTACGGGTTCACCGGGTCGACGGAAGAGGCAAATAGTGCGAATGATCCTAACGGCTGCTCTGGCGATTGCGCCCCTGGCGATTGTGCCCCTGTTGGCCAAAGACAACGGTTCTGTAAGGCGGCTCAATGAATCCGCCGTGGTGTTCTCCGAGATTATGGCGACACCGGATAAGGGCATCCCGGAAGACCTGCTGGCGCGCGCCCATTGCATCGTAATCGTCCCCAGCGAGAAGAGCGCGGCTTTTCTGGTCGGCGCCAAGTACGGGAAAGGTTACGTGTCGTGCCGGCATGATGGCGGTTGGTCTGCGCCGGGCACGGTCATCATCGAGGGCGGCGGCTTCGGCTTCCAAATAGGCGGCTCTACGACGGATGTAATCATGCTGGTGATGAACCAGGGCGGAGAGGACAAACTGCTTTCCAGCAAGTTCACTCTGGGCGCGGACGCATCGGTTGCGGCCGGGCCGGTGGGGCGCACGGCCGAAGCTCAAACCGACCTTCAAATGCACGCCGAGATTCTCTCGTGGTCGCGATCCCAGGGCCTGTTTGCGGGCGTTGCTCTGGAAGGCGCCACCCTGCGGCAGGATCTGAACGATAATGCCCAGATCTACGGCAGGAAACTCGATAACCGGGAGATTCTGACCACGTCTGTGCGTACGCCTAGGGCGGCTGCGAAGCTGATCGCCGAACTGGACCAGCACCCGGCGCGGGAGCACGCGAGTGCATCGACCGGCGGCAGCCAGTAGTCCAGCGAGATAGGAGCATACGATGACCCAAATGAAACTTATCGGCGCATCGCTCACGGCATGCGGAATGCTATGCGGACTTCTCTCGGCCCAGGAGCCGCGGAATCAGAATGATAATGCGGCACGGCTGTCAGCCGGAGACACGCCCATTTACCGCCTCACGCTAACCGAGCGGACCGTGAAGGCCATTAATTACCAGCACCGCGGTGCGACAAGAATCGATTTCCGGGGAACCCAGCTTCTCCCAAACGCTACCGGTGTGGCCAAGGTTGCGAGCAAGCCGGGCAACATCGCGATCGAGGCGGAATTCGACGGCTTGCAGCCGGCGACCCAGAACGGAGCCGAGTACCTCACTTATGTATTGTGGGCTGTCACCCCCGAGGGTCGCACGGCTAACCTGGGTGAGGTCCTCCTGGATGGGACTAAGAGCAAGCTGCACGTAACCACCGAACTGCAGGTGTTCGGGTTGGTGGTCACCGCCGAACCTTACTACGCGGTCACCCAGCCCAGCGACCTGATTGTGATGGAAAACGTGGTGCGCGCGGACACGAAGGGGCAGGTCGAGGAGATCGACGCCAAGTACGAACTGTTGCAGCGCGGCCAGTATCAACGTCTGGCGAACCCGCTGGCGCTGAAGTTCGATCGGAAACAGCCGCTGGAACTCTACGAGGCGCGCAACGCAGTCGAGATCGCGCGCGCCGTGGGCGCGGACCGTTTTGCGGCCGAAACCTTCCAGAAGGCCGAGGGCAGCTTGTCGCAGGCCGAAGCCTACCAGGACCGCCACGCAGGCAAGAAGGCAGTAATCATGACTGCCCGGGAAGCCGTGCAGACAGCGGAAGATTCGCGCGCAATCGCCGTAAAACGCCAGGACGCAGACGCCCTGGCCGCGGAGCGGCAACAGTCGGTGGACCGCGAAGCACGTGCGGAGAGCGGACGTGCAGCCGCGCAGTCCGAAACGGATCGCGTCACCCGGGAAGCCGAAGCGGCGCGGATCGCGGCGAAGGCGGAGACTGAGCGCCTAACGCGGGAAAAAAATGCGCAGGCAGCCTCCTCTCTGGCAGAGGTGGATCGCATGAAACGCGAAAATGATGCGCAGGTAGCGTCCTCTCTGGCGGAAGCCGATCGCGTGAAACGCGATAATGACGCGCGCACGGCTGCTACCGCGGCCGGCGCGAATCAGTTGAAGATGGAGAACGAGGCGAGCGCGTCCGCCGGTGCGTCCGAGATCGATCGTTTGAAGCGGGAAAATGAGGCGCAAAAGGCGGCTAGCCAAGCCGATCTCGACAACGCGGCCAAGCAGACCGCGCAGTTGCAAGCGGATAAGGCCGAACTGCGAACCCAGCTCTTGAGCCAGTTCAACGCCATCCTTCAGACGCGGGATACGGCGCGTGGTTTGATCGTGAACATGTCGGACGTCCTGTTCGACACCGGCAAGTATTCGTTGCGGCCTCTGGCGCGCGAGAAACTGGCCAAGGTGGCCGGTATCGTCTCCGGGCATCCGGGTCTCAGGCTGGATGTGGAAGGTCACACGGACAATGTCGGCGGGGATGACTATAATCAGCAGCTTTCCGAACAACGCGGCGAGGCTGTGCGTGGATACCTGACCGACCAGGGAATGGCGGCGGGTTCGGTCACGTCGAGGGGCTTCGGCAAGACTCAGCCGGTGGCTTCCAATGACACCGCGGAGGGCCGGCAGCAGAATCGGCGCGTGGAGATAGTGATTTCCGGCGAGGTGATTGGCACGGAGATCGGTACGCCCATCGCGTCCAGGTAGCCGGTGGTGGGGCAGGCGGTTTCGCCTGCCTTTTCACGGGGGATGATTAGACAATGCCTACTGCAATTGCATCGGCGGGCCCACGGGAAACGTGGGCGCCGCCGGTAAGCGGGGAGCTCGACGAAGCGGTGTGGCAAACATGGGTAGCGAAGGGCCGGGCGCAAGAGAGGCGGAGCGACGCCGCGTACAGCAAAAGCTGTGAAGTGGGCTTCGATTGCGGGGCCGCTCGTCGCGGCGGGACTGTGGTCGCATCTTGCGCCATACGAGGTCGTGCTCCGCTTCATTGTGGCTGCCGGCGCAACGGTCGTGATGTTCCAAGCTTTCCCAGGCTAGGCACCGCGCCGTTGCCGTCGTCTTTAGGAGCGCTTGCGTGGCTCTACAACCCAGTCGTGCCGGTGTTCGGTTTTTCGGGCGACTGGCAGCGCGCGGCGGTGGTGGCGAGCGCTATTCCGTTCGTCGCAACACTTACCGCGAGCAAGAATAAGGAACGAAGGAGTGCAAGAACATGACGAACACAGATCCAGCATTTCGCGCAGGCGACGAAGTCGTGCTGGCGACTGGCACCTACCAGGGTACCCAAGGCGTTTTTCTCCACCTCAGACAGGATGTCAAGTGGGCGGACATCACGGAGCGCGATGGCAGCATCCGCAGCCATCCGGTGGAATGGCTCGCCCATTCCGCGGGCGCAAACTGATGACAACGACTCACGAAATCGCGGCCGGGAGCATCCTGGTTGAAGGCGGCACGCATCTGCCAGATTCCCTGCTGCTCTACGAAAAGCCCGATTCGAATGGATGGGCACCGCTCAACGGCGCGCGTTCCGAGTTCGAGAAAGAAATTCGGGTGGCAGGATGGACCTTTTTCTTTCTGGCTGGGGAGAACAAGACCACCGTCTTCGGATTCGATAAGCAAAAGACCCTGCGCGCCGCCCTGAAGCGACTCATCGCCAACGTGAAATCTCAGCACTGCAACACTATCGAAATTACCCGGGTGGCTGATAAATCGTTTCTCAAAGTGCCTTATGTGAGCGTCTCCGCTCACCCGAGGCACCTGCAGAAGGGCCTGGTCTTCTCCGGCCAAGCGTAGTTCGGAGCGGCCCTGCACACTTTTCTTGAGACCTAATCTAGCTGGAGGCTAGCAACATCATGAACATTCGACCCCTATACGACCGCATCGTGGTGAAGCGGATCGAGGAACAGGAAACCACGCACAGAGGCATCATCATCCCGGATTCGGCGAAGGAAAAGCCGCAGGAGGGTGAAGTGATGGCCATCGGAAAGGGCAAACGGCTCGATGATGGCAAGTTGGTCGCCCTGGACGTCAAAGCCGGCGACCGCATCCTGTTTGGCAAGTACTCCGGCAACGAGATCAAACTGGATGGCATTGAGTACATCATCATGCGCGAAGACGATGTCCTCGGAGTTCTGGATGCGGCCCCCAAGGCGCTCCTGAAAGCCAGCTAACTCAAATCGACTGACAAGGAAACCACTTATGGCAAAACAGATTGTTTATAGCGATGATTCCCGTCAAGCGATCCTGCGCGGCGTCAATCAACTGGCCGAGGCAGTGAAGGTCACCCTTGGACCCCGGGGACGGAACGTCGTTCTCGAAAAGAAATTCGGCGGGCCGACCATCACCAAAGACGGTGTGACGGTGGCCAAAGAGATCGAACTGAAGGATCCCCTTGAGAACATGGGCGCGCAGATGGTGCGCGAGGTGGCGTCGAAAACCTCCGACGTTGCGGGCGATGGCACTACCACAGCCACGATCCTGGCCCAGGCAATTTACCGTGAGGGCGTCAAGGCGGTCACGGCAGGAGCGAACCCCATGGCCGTCAAGCGCGGCATCGATAAGGCCGTGGAAGTGGCCGTGGAAGAAATCAAGAAGCTCTCCAAGCCCGTTTCCGGCGACATGATCGCGCAGGTGGGCACCATTTCCGCCAACAGCGACTCCACCATCGGCAACATCATTGCCGAGTCCATGCAGAAGGTCGGCAAGGACGGCGTGATCACGGTCGAGGAATCCAAGACTATGACGACCGAGTTGCAGACAGTGGATGGGATGCAGTTCGATCGCGGCTACCTCTCGCCGTACTTTGTGACCGACACCGAACGCATGGAGTGCGTTTTCGAGGACCCCTACATTCTGATTCACGATAAGAAGATTGGCAACATGAAGGATCTGCTGCCGATTCTCGAGCAAGTTGTGCGCGTGGGCAAGCCCTTGCTGCTGATCGCCGAAGACGTGGAAGGTGAAGCATTAGCCACGCTCGTGGTCAACAAGCTGCGCGGCACGCTCGGTGCCTGCGCGGTGAAGGCCCCGGGTTTCGGCGACCGCCGCAAGGCGATGCTGGAAGATATCTCGATCCTGACGGGCGGCAAGGCCATCATGGAGGAAACCGGCATTAAGCTGGACGGCGTCAAGCTGGAGGATCTGGGCCGCGCGAAGCGCGTCACGGTGGACAAGGACACTACCACCATCATCGACGGAGCCGGATCGCAGAAGAACATCGAGGGCCGGATCAAGCAACTCCGCGCCCAGATCGAAGAGACTACCTCGGACTATGATCGCGAGAAACTCCAGGAGCGGCTGGCGAAGCTGGCCGGCGGCGTGGCGATTATCAAAGTCGGGGCCGCGACGGAGACCGAGATGAAAGAAAAGAAGGCCCGTGTCGAGGACGCGCTGCATGCCACTCGCGCGGCGGTCGAAGAGGGCATCGTGCCGGGCGGAGGCGTTGCCCTGCTTCGGGCATCGATCGCACTCGAAAAGCTGAAGCTCGAAGGCGACGAGCAGTTTGGCGTCACCATCGTGCGTCGGGCTTGCGAGGAGCCGGTCCGGCAGATCGTGCTTAACTGCGGCACCGAGGGCGCCGTCGTCGTCGAGAAGATCAAGAACCACCCGGATCCTAACTTCGGCTTCAACGCCTCCACTGAGCAGTACGAAGACCTGGTGAAGGGCGGCGTAATCGATCCGACCAAGGTCACGCGCACGGCTCTGCAGAATGCAGCTTCCATCGCTTCACTCATGCTCACGACGGAAGCCATGATCTGCGGCGTCGTGGAGGAAGTGGACAGCTAGGTGCGTGCACATTCTGCATTCGCAACGGCGGATTCTGCGTGTGCATTCTACGGGTTGGTAGTCTCGATCCAGCGCACAGGGCCAGAGAAGCGGTTGGCGCTGCGCGTGCATTCTCATACGGACGGTCGTGACCGAATTCACAAAAGCGACACCAAAACACAAAAAAGGAAATGAAAATGTCTGAACTAAACGCTGTGGTAGCTGTTTATGGCACGCATATCGAAGCAGAAGATGCGGTGAAGGAGCTTCAACGCTCGGGAATCGACATGCACACCTTGTCGATCATTGGCAAAGACCCCCACACCGACGAACACGTGGTGGGTTACTACAATACCGGCGACCGGATGAAGTACTGGGGCAAAATGGGCGCTTTTTGGGGAGGCTTCTGGGGATTGTTGTTCGGGGCGGCCTTCTTTGCGATTCCGGGTCTCGGTCCAATACTCGTGGCGGGCCCCGTGGTTGCCTGGATCGTGGGAGCCTTAGAAGGCGCCGTAGCTGTTGGAGGTTTGAGCGCCATCGGTGCGGGGCTCTACAGCATGGGTATTCCGAAGGATAGTGTCATTAAGTACGAAACAGCGCTCAAGACGGACAAGTTCCTGCTGATGGTGCATGGCACGGCCGCGGAAGTCGCAAAAGCAAAGGACATCATCGAAAACACACGGCCTGTCAATGTGACGCTGCACTCGCCTGAAGCATCCGCAGCGGCCGCGCGATAGTGCGCGGTCGACAACCGCCCAGGAGGACAGAATCATGCTGAGAAATACTGCCCATTTGAAAGGTTTCGCGATCCGAGCTACGGACGGCGAGCTTGGGACTGTAGATCAATTGTATTTCGACGATGAGACATGGGCCATCCGCTATTTCGTGGTGGAAACGGGCGGCTGGCTTGGTGGCCGGCGAGTGTTGATCTCGCCAATTTCGGTGGTCCATGCGGACTGGCAGGCCAAGCGTGTGGATGTGGCGCTGACGAAGAAACAGGTTGAGAATAGCCCGAACATCGACACGCACCAGCCCGTCTCCCGGCAGCACGAGGCCGAATTCTACGGGTATTACGGCTATCCCTGTTATTGGGAGGGTCCCTACCTGTGGGGCCCAGCGTTTTACCCGGCCGGCTTGGCTGTTTCACCAACCGCTTCCAGGGAAGCCTTGGCAGAGAGGATCGCGAGAGAGTTGACGGATTCACATCTGCGCAGCACCGAAGCTGTCAAGGGTTATAACATCGAGGCGGCTGACGGTGAGATCGGCCATGTGGATGGGTTCGTCGTGGACGATGAAGCCTGGGCGATCCGCTACATCGAGGTGGCCACGCGGAATTGGTGGCCGGGCAAGAAAGTGCTGGTTTCACCCGCATGGATCGAACGGGTGAGCTGGGCGGATTCTAAAGTGTACGTCGGGCTCTCGCGGGAAGCCATCCGGAACGCTCCGGAGTATACCGAGTCGATGCCGATCACTCGAGAGTATGAGAACCGGCTGTACTTTCACTACGGCCGGCCGCCATACTGGCTGCACCAAGCTGAACACGAGCCTTCCCTTCCGATGAGTAGCGTTTAAGATAGGGCCGCGCCGCGTGGTTCGCGACCTGGAACAGTTTGCTGCTGTGCATCGAATCGAAGGCGCATGCCACCGCGCCGGAGCAGGAGCTTAAAGCCAGAAATCATGAGCGAACAAATCGGTGTCAGCCACCCCGCATACCATCTCCTGCCTACGGAAATCGAGGGAGTCGATTCCCTGGCGGAACTCGCCTTGGATATGCACTGGTCGTGGAATCATGCCACCGACGAAGTGTGGCGGCAGCTCGATCCCGAACTGTGGGAGATCACGCATAATCCCTGGGTCGTCCTGCAGACGGCCTCGCGCGACCGGATCGAGCGCGTGTTGGCCGATCGGGCTTTCCGGAAAAACGTAGATGTTTTGGTCGAAGCCGGCAGGCAGGCGGCGGAAGCGCCCGCGTGGTTTCAGCGGAATCATCCGCAAGCTCCACTGACTTGTGCCGCGTATTTCAGCATGGAATTCATGTTGAGCGAAGCTCTGCCCATCTACTCGGGCGGGCTTGGTAATGTGGCCGGCGATCAACTCAAAGCCGCCAGCGACCTGGGTGTGCCGGTGGTGGGCGTGGGACTGCTTTACCAACAGGGCTACTTTCGCCAGGTGATCGGCAAAGACGGAGAGCAACAGGCCCTCTACCCGTACAACGATCCCGGACAGTTGCCGATTACGCCGTTGCGCCAACCAAACGGGGAGTGGTTGCGGTTGGAGATCGCGTTGCCTGGGTACTCGGTCTGGTTGCGCGCCTGGCAGGCGAAGGTCGGCAGGGTGAAGCTTTACCTGCTGGACAGCAATGACGCAGCGAATTACCCAGCTCGTCGGGGGATTTCGAGCGAGCTCTATGGAGGCGGGCCGGAGTTGCGCCTCCAGCAGGAGATGCTTCTAGGAATCGGTGGCTGGCGGCTGCTGCGCGCGCTCGGCCTCGCGCCGGAGATCTGTCACTTGAATGAAGGGCACGCGGCGTTCGCCATACTGGAACGTGCCCGCAACTTCATGGAAGAGACGGGGCAACCCTTCGAAGCCGCACTGGCGGTCACACGAGCGGGCAATCTTTTCACCACGCACACTGCGGTGGCCGCCGGTTTTGACCGCTTTGACCCCGCCCTGATCGAGCAATACCTTGGCGGGTATGCCGAAAAGAAACTCGGCATCGCACTTCACGATTTGCTCGCCCTTGGCCGCCAGAACCCGTTCGACCCGTCGGAGCCTTTCAACATGGCGTATCTGGCAATCCGCGGGAGCGGGGCGGTGAATGGGGTGAGCCGCTTGCACGGAAAAGTCAGCCGGCGTCTTTTTCTGCCTCTGTTTCCGCGCTGGCCGGAGGACGAAATCCCGATCGGCCATGTGACCAACGGAGTTCACATGCCCACCTGGGACTCGGCTCCTGCCGACGATCTTTGGACGGAAACCTGTAAGAAGGACCGCTGGCTGGGAACCGCCGAGACCCTGGAGCAGGACATTTACAAGGTCTCCGCCGCCAGGCTATGGCAATTTCGAACCGCCGCCAGCAAGTCTCTGGTGGAGTACGCCCGCGAACGATTTTCCCGGGACCTGACCGCGGCAGGCGCGCCACCCGAGGAGGCCGAAGCCGCGAAGCATTTCTTCGATCCCAATGCCCTGACACTAGGCTTTGCGCGCCGCTTCGCGACTTACAAGAGACCGAACCTGCTGCTGCATGACCCACAACGGCTGCTTCGTATTTTGACCAATTCTCAGCGCCCTGTGCAACTCGTCATCGCCGGCAAGGCGCATCCGGCGGACCAGGCGGGGCAGGCCATGATTCGGGAATGGATAAACTTTATCCGGCAACCCGAGACGCGCCCGCATGCGATCTTTCTCACCGACTACGACATGCTCCTGACCGAGCACCTGGTGCAGGGGGTGGATGTCTGGATCAACACGCCACGGCGCCCCTGGGAGGCTTGCGGGACGAGTGGCATGAAGGTGCTGGTCAATGGAGGCCTCAATCTGTCGGAGTTAGATGGCTGGTGGGCGGAAGCCTACACGCCCGAAGTCGGGTGGGCGTTGGGGGACGGCCGGGAGCATGGCGACGATCCGGCTTGGGACGCTGCCGAAGCCGAAGCGCTCTACGACCTGCTCGAACGGCAAGTGATTCCCGAGTTTTATGCCCGCGACGGCCAGGCTATCCCCACGGCTTGGGTGGCGCGGATGCGGAAAAGCATGGCGAGCTTGACGCCGCGCTTTTCCGCGGACCGCGCGGTGCGCGAATACACTGAGCAACACTACCTCCCCGGTGCGGAAATCTTCCGTCAGCGTGCTGCCGGCAAGGGTGCCGTAGGCAGGCAAATGGTCGATTGGCAGCAAGCCGTGGAAAAGGAGTGGCCCGCATTGCGCTTCGGTGCAATGAAGGTCGAGACCGGCGGGGAACAGCACGTATTTGAGATTCAGGTCTATCTCCACGATCTGGACCCGAACGCGGTGCGAGTAGAGCTTTATGCCGACGGCATCAATGGCGACGGCCCTGTCCGGCAGGAGATGGAGCGCACCAGCCAACTGGCAGGCACAGACGGCGGTTATGTCTATCGCGCGCAAGTACCAGCAAACCGCTTGACCACGGACTACACGGCGCGAGTGACACCGCACTGCGGGGGCGTTGCGATTCCACTGGAAGAAGCACGAATCCTGTGGCAGCGATGATGTCATCGGCACCGTAATGAAAGAATTGAATATGACAACTAACGTACTCGCGCCTGAACTGGTTTACGAGACACCAGGCGTACTCACCCCTGAGCTGCTCCGCAAGATGGATGCCTACTGGCGCGCCGCCAACTATTTGTCGGTCGGCCAGATTTACCTTTACGACAACCCGCTGCTGAAGGAACCGCTGAAACTGTCCCACGTGAAGCCGCTGGTGGTCGGGCACTGGGGCACCACACCGGGTCAGAACTTCATCTATGTGCACCTGAACCGGGTCATTAAGAAGTATGATCTGGACATGTTCTACATCGCCGGTCCCGGTCACGGCGGCCCGGCGCTGGTGGGCAATACCTACCTCGAAGGCAGCTATAGCGAGATTTATCCAAACATCAGCCAGGACGAAGCCGGGCTGAAGAAGCTGTTCATGCAGTTCTCGTTCCCCGGCGGGATTTCCAGTCACATTGCGCCGACCACGCCGGGATCGATTCACGAAGGCGGCGAGTTGGGTTACTCGCTCAGCCATGCCTTCGGGGCCGCCTTCGACAATCCCGATCTGATTGTCGCCTGTGTGGTCGGCGACGGTGAAGCGGAAACCGGCCCGTTGGCGACTGCATGGCAGTCCAACAAGTTCCTCAATCCAATTAGCGACGGAGCCGTGCTGCCGATCCTGCACCTCAATGGCTACAAGATCAGCAACCCGACCGTCCTGGCGCGGATCGAGCATGAGGAACTGGAGCAGTTTTTCAGAGGCTGCGGCTGGACGCCCTTATTTGTGGAAGGCGACGATCCCGAAAAGATGCATGAACTCATGGCCGCCACTTTGGACAAGGCTATCCAGGAGATTCGGCAAATCCAGGAAAATGCGCGCAACAGGAACGACACCACTCGGCAGCGCTGGCCCATGATCGTCCTGCGGTCACCCAAGGGCTGGACGGGGCCGAAAGTAGTCGATGGCCTGCAAATCGAGGGGACCTTCCGCGCGCACCAAGTGCCGCTGCTGGTGGATTCCGACCATCCGGATCATGTGAAGCAGCTTGAAAGCTGGATGAAGAGCTACAAGGCCGAGGAGTTATTCGACGAGAATGGGCGGCTCATGCCGGAGTTGGCCGATCTGGCGCCCAAGGGCGACCGGCGCATGGGCGCCAATCCGCACTCGAACGGTGGCGTTCTGCTGCGCGACCTGCGCATGCCGGACTTTCACGACCATGCGGTGAACGTGCCCTCGCCTGGCTCTGTGGACGGTCAAGATACCCTGGTGCTGGGTCAGTTCCTGCGCGACGTGACCAAGCTGAATCAGGATCGGCGCAACTTCCGTATCTTCGGTCCGGATGAGACAGTCTCGAATCTTTTGGGCGCGGTTTTTGAAGTCACTAACCGTCAGTGGGACGCCCGCGAAGTGAAGAACGATGAATTCCTGGCGCCCGCCGGACGCGTGCTGGACTCGATGCTGAGCGAACACCAATGTGAGGGCTGGTTGGAAGGATATCTGCTGACCGGGCGTCATGGGCTGTTCAACAGCTATGAGGCCTTTATCCGCATCGTCGACTCGATGTTCAGCCAGCACGCCAAGTGGCTGAAGGTAACGTTGGAATTGCCCTGGCGCCCGAAGATCGCGTCGTTGAATTATCTGCTGGCCTCGCATGTCTGGCAGCAGGATCACAACGGTTTCACGCACCAGGATCCCGGTTTTCTCGACCACGTGATCAACAAGAAGGCCGATATCGTGCGCGTTTACCTGCCGCCCGACGCCAATTGTCTGTTGTCGGTCTTCGATCACTGCCTGCGCAGCCGGCATTACGTGAACGTGGTGGTGGCAGGCAAACATGCCCTCCCTCAATGGCTGACGATGGACGCCGCAGTAGTGCATTGCACGGAAGGAATTGGCATCTGGCAATGGGCCAGCAACGACCAGGACGGCGAGCCGGACGTGGTGATGGCCTGCTGCGGAGATACGCCCACTTTGGAGATTCTGGCCGCCGTTTCCATCCTTCGCGAGCATCTTCCCAATCTGAAGATCCGGGTAATCAATGTCGTCGATCTAATGAAGCTGCAGTCCAAAAGCGAACACCCGCACGGATTGAGCGATACAGACTACGATTCGCTTTTCACCAAAGACAAGCACATCATCTTTGGTTTCCATGGATACCCCTGGCTGGTCCACCGCCTGACTTACCGCCGGACCAACCGCAACCTGCACGTTCGGGGCTACAAGGAAGAGGGCACCATCACAACGGCGTTTGACATCAGAGTGCAGAATGAACTGGACCGGTTCCACCTGGTGCAGGACGTAATTGATCGGCTGCCGCACTTGGGCTCCCAAGGGGCCTACCTGAAGCAAACGATGCAGGACAAGCTCATCGAGCATAAGCAGTACATCGACAAGCACGGCGAAGACATGCCGGAGATTCGTAACTGGAAATGGACGGAGTCGCATGGAACCAGTGAATGAAATTGAGCGCACTCACCACCGGCACGGAGGGCCGCATCCCGACAGTAGTCAAGAGGGTGATCGCCCCTACTGGAAACGGGCACATCGCGATTGGCGTGTCTGGATCGGCCTGTTTTTTTGTTTAGCGGCCATAATTATTTACGTGCTGAGCGAAGACTTGTCGTTCATGCCAAGTGGCCGTCCGCGGCACGCGCAGGCCGACACGGTCCGAAGATAGCGAGCCACATGTATCCGCTGCGATTCGAACCGATCTATCAGTATCGGCTCTGGGGTGGCCGGAATTTGGCGGACCTGCTCACCACACCGTTGCCGGGCGACGGCCCTATCGGCGAGGCGTGGGTACTCAGCGATCGCCCGGACCATCCAAGCCGCGTTGCCGACGGTCCGCTCAAGGGGCGGACTATCGGTCAATTGATGGAGCAGTGTCCGGTGCCATTGATGGGAAAGCTGGCCGGCCGCTTCCACCGATTCCCGCTGCTGCTGAAGTTCCTCGATGCATGTGAAATGCTCTCGGTCCAGGTACACCCATCGGACGCGCATGCGGACCTGATACCAGCGGGCGAGAGCGGAAAGACCGAGGCGTGGGTGGTGCTGGAGGCGGGACCAGACAGCCGCATTTACGCAGGCCTGAAACCGGGTACCACGGCAGATGATCTGCGGCGCGCGCTCGCGAACGGGACCGTGGCGGAGCACCTCGCGTGCTTCACTCCGAAGGCCGGCGACAGTGTGTTCATACCGGCTGGGACGGTTCACACTCTGGGCGGCGGCGTGGTGGTTTTCGAAGTTCAGCAGAACAGCGCCGTGACGTTTCGCCTGTACGACTGGGACCATGTGGACGCCAAGACAGGCCAGCCGCGGGCACTCCAAGTCGATCAGGCGCTTGCCTCGATCGGTTTCGGCGATGGTGCGGGCGGTCTGGTGATGCCAGTAATGGAGTCGGCGACGCCCGTGGAGCGCGAGACACTTTTTCACTGTGAACCTTTCCGGTTGTGGCGCCTGCGCGGACAATCGCCGTTTACCGTCGGCGCCGCGGGTGTGCCGCGCGTGTTGGTGTGTATCGGGGGCGCGGGGCAGGTGGAGCACGGCGGCGCCGTTTATGCCGTTGGAAGAGGCGACGTATGGCTCCTGCCGGCGGCGATCGGAGCGTGTACTTTTCAGCCACAGGGCACAGTGAACGTGCTGGAAATCGAGATACCAGAATGATAAAGCTGATTGTTTACGATCTGGACGGCACGCTTGCCGAAAGTAAATCGTCTCTCGATCCCAAGATGTCCGCACTGCTGCACGACCTTCTCGGCATCGTCAAAGTCGCCATCATTTCCGGGGGCAATTGGCGCCAGTTCGAAGAGCAGGTGCTCACCCATCTTCCCCATGACGAACGCCTGGTGAATCTATCCATTCTTCCGACGTGTGGAACCCAGTTCTTCCAATACAACGGGGAGTGGAAAAGGCTGTATTCGGAAGATTTCACCGCGGATGAAAAGGAGAAAATCGTCAGTTCTCTAGAGAAGGCGGTCGGACAGGCGGGCTTCAAGGCCGCGAAGGTCTGGGGAGAGGTAATTGAAGACAGGGGAAGCCAGATCACATTTTCCGCATTAGGCCAGCAGGCCCCCTTGGAAGAAAAGGAGAAATGGGACCCCGATTACACCAAGCGGAAGAAAATCAAGACGATCCTTGACACCCTCATTCCCGAGTTTTCCGTCCGCATGGGTGGCGCAACATCCATTGATGTCACCAAACCCGGCATTGACAAAGCTTACGGAATCCGAAAGCTGCGGGACATACTAGGCATTTCACTGAAAGAGATGATTTTCGTAGGCGACGCCTTGTTCCCGGGCGGAAACGACTATCCGGCCGAAGAAGCGGGTGTGGTTTCGATCCCGGTGCGAGGTCCTAATGAGACTAAGCCGGTTACCGAGGCAATCATAGCTTGTTTAAATGGCGATCGGGGCATTTGATGGGTGGATTTAAGCTGCGGCGCATTGGACTCGTTATGGAGCCGGAGCCAGGCAATCCCCAGGAGGTCGAAGGCGTTCTGAACCCGGCGGCCGCGCGTGGCCCGGATGGCAATCTCTATCTGTTCCCGCGGCTGGTTGCGCAGGGGAATTACTCACGCATCGGCATTGCACGCGTGCGGTTCAATGCGGCCGGCGACCCCGTAGGCGTCGAGCGGCTGGGTATCGCACTGGAGCCGGAAGCCGATTATGAACGACGGCCCAACGGCGGCGGTGGCTGCGAGGATCCTCGTATCACGTTCGTCGAGCCAGTGCAGCGCTACATCATGACTTACACCGCATTTTCGGACCAAGGCCCACGGATCGCTTTTGCCCTATCGGCAGACCTGTTCCACTGGCAGCGCCTGGGGCTGGCGACGTTTGCGCCGTATCACGGCATCCATATCGGCGACGTGGACGATAAAGATGCCAGCCTCTTCCCCGTCGCCATTCCTAATCCATCGGGGCAACCGGAACTGGCCATGCTCCACAGACCGCTTTTTCCGGGCACTCGCCCGGAGGAAACCGCCTGCCGGCCCGCGGTCCGTGAGGTGGATCTCGATCGGGAGAGCATCTGGATTTCCTACTGCAAGATGGCCTTGGAGGACCGGGAACCATCTCGCCTCGGCAGGTTTACTTCTCATCACCGGCTGGCGGCTCCAGTGTCGCCCTGGGAGCGGCTCAAAATCGGCGGCGGCACTCCACCCATCCTGACCCGGCACGGCTGGCTCATCGTTTACCACGGCGTGAGCGAAGTCGTGGACCCCAGCCCCGGACACCAGCTTTGCTACTCGGCCGGGGTAATGGTGTTCTCGAAGGATCATCCGCTCGTCGTCCGCTACCGTTCGGCTGAGCCGGTGTTGACGCCGGCGCTGGCGCAGGAACGCAGCGGTACCGTTGACAACGTGGTGTTCCCCACCGGCATCGACCGCCGCGACGACCTTGGCAAACCGGAGCGCTTCGACGTCTATTACGGGATGGCCGACGACCGCATTGGGGTGGCTCGCCTTGACCTGCCCGATGTCCTGGCGCGGGGAGGAGCCGCCGACCCGCCGGAGGCAAAGGTGTAACGCGCGCCCGCAGGCAAACATGGAGAACAAAACCAATCCAGCGAACCTTGGCGCGGTGGTTTCGGTGCGCGGCAGTGTCGTGGACATCCGGTTCGATGCACATTTGCCGCCCATATACTCGCTGCTGCGCGCGAAGGATGGGAAGATTGCCATCGAGGTTTTAGCCCAGTTCGATGCGCACAGCGTGCGTGGAATCGCGCTGACTCCTACCGAAGGCCTGGTCCGCGGCAGCGCCGTGGAGGACACGGGCGGTCCGCTGAAGGCGCCTGTCGGCAAGGGAATTCTCTCGCGAATGTTCGACGTCTTCGGCAACGCCATCGACCGTCAGGCGCCGCCGGCGGATGTGCAATGGCGCTCGGTGCATCAGGACCCGCCCGCCTTGGAACGGCGTTCCACCAAGTCCGAGATCTTCGAGACGGGCATCAAGGCCATCGATGTGCTGGTGCCGCTCGAGCGCGGCGGCAAATCGGGTCTGTTCGGCGGGGCGGGAGTGGGCAAGACGGTATTGCTCACCGAAATGATTCACAACATGATCGAGCACCAGAAGGGTGTCAGCGTTTTCTGCGGGATCGGCGAGCGATGCCGGGAAGGCGAGGAACTTTACAGCGGCATGAAGGCGGCAGGCGTACTGCCGAACATGGTGATGGTGTACGGGCAGATGAATGAACCGCCGGGCAGCCGCTTTCGCGTGGGCCTCACGGCGCTGACGATGTGCGAATATTTCCGGGACGACGAACATCGCGACGTGCTGCTGCTGATCGATAATATCTTCCGCTTTATCCAGGCCGGCATGGAGGTTTCGGGCTTGATGGGCCAAATGCCATCGCGGCTGGGTTATCAGCCCACCATGGGCACCGAGCTATCGGGGTTGGAGGAGCGCATCGCCAACACCGACACCGGCGCGATCACGTCCATCCAGGCGGTGTATGTGCCGGCGGACGATTTGACCGACCCGGCGGCGGTGCATACATTTTCGCATCTCTCGACATCCATCGTGCTTTCGCGCAAGCGGGCCAGCGAGGGACTCTACCCGGCCATCGATCTGCTGCAATCCAACTCCAAAATGGCTACCCCCGGCATCGTCGGCGACCGCCATTATCTGCTGGCGCAGGAAATTCGGCGAACGCTCGCGCAGTACGAAGATCTCAAGGACATCATCGCCATGCTCGGCCTGGAACAACTGGCGCCGGAAGATCGCAAAGTCGTCGCGCGCGCCCGGCGGTTGGAGCGATTCCTCACGCAGCCGTTTTTCGCCACCGAGCAGTTCAGCGGGATCACGGGAAAACTCGTCAGCCTCAAAGACTCGCTGGATGGCTGCGAACGAATTCTGCACGATGAATTCAAAGACTACCCGGAAAGCGCGCTGTACATGATCGGCGCGATTGACGAAGCCAAGAAGCCCGCCGCCAAGCAGCAGCCCGAGCCGAAACCTAAACCGGAGGTCGAACATGCCCCAACCGGCTCTCATGCATCTTAAGATTCTCCTGCCCTTCGGAATCTTTGCCGAGAAGACCGGCGTCTCGCGGATCGTCGCGGAAACCCGCGAGGGATCGTTTGGGCTCCTGCCACACCGGCTGGATTGCGTCGCGGCGCTCGCCCCCGGAATCCTGACCTATCAAAACGAAGGGGAAGGCGAGGTTTATGCCGCCGTCGATGAAGGGGTGCTGGTGAAGACCGGCCTGGACGTGCTCGTCTCGGTGCGCAACGCAATCGGCGGAACGGACCTCGACCAACTACATGCGGCAGTGGAGAAAGAGTTTCTGAACCTGGACGAACGGGAGCAGAGCGTGCGCTCGGTGATGGCGAAAATGGAGAGCGATTTCATCAGCCGCCTGGCGGAGTTTCACCGTGAGTAAAGAATCGTTCAGCCGCGAGATTGCCGCGAAAGCGGCCCGCAAATCCAAGGCGCACCGAAACTCCGCCCAGGGCGTCTGGTTTGGCTTGGGCATGATGGGGCTGGTCGGCTGGTCGGTGGTGGTCCCGACGCTGCTCGGCGCGGCGTTCGGTATCTGGCTGGACAAGCGCAATCCAGGACAGCTTTCCTGGACGCTGACGTTTCTGGTCATCGGCCTGCTCCTCGGCTGTTTGAATGCCTGGCATTGGGTGAGTAAGGAAGACAAAGAGATGCGAGACGAACAGGAGAACGACGATGACTGAAGCTTTCGGTCTGGTGCTGGCTCTGCTGGGTGGCGTCCTGCTCGGGGCGATATTCTTCGGCGGTCTTTGGTGGACGGTTCGTAAGGGCGTCTCGTCCAAACAACCGGCACTCCTGTTCCTCGGCAGCCTGTTGCTGCGAACAAGCATGGCCCTCGCGGGTTTCTATTTTATCGGGCGCGGTCATTGGGAGAGGCTGCTGGTGTGCCTCCTCGGATTTGTCATGGCACGCCTTTTCGCGACGCGTTTCACTCGAGCGGCGGAAAAGCCGGCTTATTCGGCACAGGTGGCCAGCCATGCACCTTAGTCCCGACCAGATCGTCTTTTGGCAATACGGGTTTTTCAAACTCAACGCCACCATTGTGTTCACGTGGGCGCTGATGCTGGTGCTGGCGGGCGGTTCAAGACTGATCACGCGCAAGCTTTCCGTCGGTCTCGAACGCTCCCGCTGGCAGAACCTTTTGGAGATTGTCGTCACCGGTATCGCGAAACAGATCGAAGAGGCAGGTCTGAGCGAGCCACAGAAGTATATCGGGTTTCTGGGAACGCTCTTTCTGTTTATCGCCACAGCCAGCCTCTGTAACGTTTTTCCCGTCTACCAGCCGCCGACCGCTTCGCTCTCGACCACGGCGGCGCTCGCGCTCTCCGTGTTTGTAGCAGTGCCGTTGTTCGGTATCGAGGAGCAAGGGTTGGGCAGCTACCTCAAGTCCTATGCGAAGCCGACGTTCTTCATGCTGCCGTTCAACGTCATCAGCGAACTGTCGCGAACCCTGGCGCTGGCCATCCGTTTGTTCGGCAATATGATGAGCGGAGCGATGATTGTCGGCATCCTACTAACTATTACGCCTTTCATCTTCCCGATCGTCATGACGCTGCTCGGTCAGTTAACCGGTATGGTGCAGGCCTACATTTTCAGCATCCTGGCCACGGTGTACATCGCGGCCGCCACGCGGGTCCGTAAGCCCAAGGCTGCGCCCCAGAAAGCCGTTCCAGCATGAACTACGACAAGAAAAGGAGAATATTGTGGATAGCATGACTATTATCGCGGTGGCATCGATTGTCATCGCCGGCATTACCACCGGTTTCGGGACCATGGGGCCCGCGCTGGCGGAAGGGAGGGCGGTAGCGACCGCGCTAACCTCGCTAGCTCAGCAGCCGGATGCCTCCGCCACCATCACCCGGACCTTATTCGTGGGCCTGGCGATGATCGAGTCCACCGCTATTTACTGCTTCGTGGTCTCGATGATTCTCATCTTCGCCAACCCGTTCTGGAACCACGTCATCGCGCAAGCCGCAAAGAAGTAAGCCTATGTTAGCCGATTGGTTCACCATCGTTGCGCAGGCGCTCAACTTTCTGATCCTGGTGTGGCTGATGAAGCGCTTCCTTTACAAGCCCGTCCTCGACGCCATCGATGCGCGGGAGAAACGCATCGCCGTGGAACTGGCGAACGCCGACGCGAAGAAGGCCGAAGCTCAAAAGGAGCACGACGAGTTCCAGCACAAGAATGCGGAGTTCGACCAGCAGCGCGCCGCGCTGATGACCAAAGCGACAGGCGAGGCGCAGGCCGAACGTCAGCGGCTTCTCGATGAAGCGCGCAAGGCGGCCGCAGATTTGAGTTCCAAACGGCAGGAGGCCTTGCGCAACGAAGAGCAGACCTTACATGAGGCAATCCGCCGCCGGACGCAGCAGGAAGTATTTGCCATAACGCGCAAGGCGCTGACGGATCTGGCCACGGTGAGTCTGGAAGAACGCCTGGGCGAGGTGTTCACGCGCCGCTTGCGTAAGATGGACGGGAAGGCGAAAGAAGCCCTTGGCGAGGCACTTAAGACGGCGTCCGGTCCCGCCGTGGTGCGCAGCACGTTTGACCTGCCCGCGGAACAGCGCGCCGCCATACAAAATGCGCTCAACGAAACCTTCTCTGCTGAGATCCGCGTGCAATTTGAGACCGCGCCAGATCTGGTCGGCGGCATCGAACTCACTACGAATGGACAGAAGGTGGCCTGGAGCATCGCCGATTATCTGGCATCGCTGGAAAAGGGCGTCGACGAACTTCTGAAAGAAAGAGACAAAACTGAAGCCAAGGCCAAGCCCGAACCGGAAGCCAAGGCCAAGCCCGAACCGGAAGCCAAGGCCAAGCCCGAACCCGAAACCAAGACCGCGCCTGAACCCGAAGCCAAGGCCAAGCCTGAACCCGAAACCAAACCCGAAGAACCCAAACCCGTAACAAAGGGCCAATGACCATGGAACCCGAGAGCCTGCGGAGCGATTTCGACAGTGCGTTTGCCGAAATAGGCCAAGTGCGGGAGGCATTCACGCCGGCCCTGACGCCGCGGGAGGTGGGCGCCATCACCAGCGTCGCCACCGGAATCGCCAAAGTGTCGGGTCTCCCCGGCGTGGGCTTCGATGAATTGGTGATGTTTCCAGGCGATGTGCTAGGGATCGCGTTCAACGTGGATGCAGACGAGATTGGCGTCGTTCTGCTGGGCGACTACTCGCATCTGCACGCGGGAGATGAAGTGCGGCGCACGGGCCGGGTCATGGATGTGGCCGTGGGGGATGGGTTGCTTGGGCGCGTGATCGACCCGCTCGGCCGGCCGCTCGACGGCCAAGGGCCGGTGGCCTCCAGCAAGCGTCTGCCCATCGAACGTCCAGCCCCGCCTATCATGGACCGCGCGCCCGTTACGGTGCCTTTCCAGACCGGCCTCATGGTGATTGACGCGCTCATCCCCGTTGGGCGCGGCCAGCGCGAATTGATTCTCGGCGACCGGCAGACGGGCAAGACCGCTATTGCGACCGACGCCATCTTCAACCAGCGCGACCGGAACGTGCTGTGCGTTTATTGCGCCATCGGTCAGCGCGCGTCCGCAGTGGCGAAGACCGTGGCGAACCTGCGTGAAAAGGGCGCGATGGCTTACACCGTCGTCGTCGTGAGCGAAGGCAACGACCCGCCGGGCCTCGCTTACATCGCGCCTTACGCCGCCACCAGCATCGCGGAGTTTTTCATGGAAGCGGGCCGGGATGTGCTGATCGTTTACGACGACTTGGTGCAGCACGCGCGCTCCTATCGCGAACTGTCGCTGCTGCTGCGCCGTCCGCCCGGCCGGGAGGCGTTTCCCGGCGATATCTTTTATATCCACTCGCGGCTGCTCGAACGTGCGACGCACTTGCGCAAGGAACTGGGCGGCGGATCGCTCACCGCGCTGCCCATCATCGAAACCGAAGCGCAGGACATTTCCGCCTATATTCCGACCAACCTGATTTCCATCACGGATGGGCAGATCTACCTCTCACCATCGCTATTCGAATTGGGCGTACTGCCTGCGGTGGATGTGGGAAAATCCGTGTCGCGCGTGGGCGGCCAGGCGCAACTCGCGGCCTACCGTGCGGTAGCCGGCGACCTCAAGCTGTCCTACGCGCAGTTCGAGGAGCTTGAAACCTTTTCCCGGTTCGGCGCGCGCCTGGATGCGGACACCCGCAAGACCATCGAGCACGGACGCCGAATCCGCGCGTGCCTCAAACAGCCCGAATTCTCCCCGGTCTCGGTGCCCGCGCAAATCGCGGTGCTGCTGGCATTGACCGCCGGACTCTTCGACCTTGTGCCGCTGGATCAGATGACGGACGCCGAACACGCCCTATGCGAGGCGGCGGATATCCCGGCGGACGTGCGCGGGCGGTTGGATACTGCCGGGAAACTGAGCGACGAGGATCGTAAAGCGATTGTCGACATCGCGACCAAAGCCCTTGCCCGCTTCGAGCCCAAGCCGAAGCCTGAACCCGAGAAGAAGCCATGAGCGACACCACGGCGAGTCTGCGCCGAAAGATCGCCGGAGCCGGGGATCTCGAATCCGTCGTCCGTACGATGAAGGCCGTGGCGGCATCGAGCATCGGGCAATACGAGAACTCGGTGAGCGCGCTGGCCGATTACTATCGCGCCGTGGAACTGGGTTTGGGCGCATGCTTCCGCGAAAGAGGGCCGGCGCTTTTGGTTCCGGAACGAAAAGGGCAGACCGATGCGGGTGCGATCGGCGCCGTCGTGTTCGGTTCCGACCAGGGACTGGTGGGCCAGTTTAACGAGGTGGTGTCCGACTATGCGGTCAAGACGCTGGCGGCTCTTTCGGGCAAAGCCGAAGTTTGGGCCGTCGGTGAGCGCGTTCATGAGCGCCTGGCGGACGCAGGCCTCGCGCCCATCGCACTCTTCCCGGTGCCGAATTCCGTCAAGGCCATCACCCAGCTCGTCGGGCAGATTCAAATCGAAAGCGAAGCGCATCGGGCCAAAGGCGAGTATGCGCGTCTGTACGTCTTCCACAACCGCCCGCAGTCCGCGGCGCTCTACGAGCCAGTGAGCCAGCGCTTGTTGCCGCTGGACGCGCAATGGGAACAAGGTCTGGCCAAGGTCCCCTGGCCGGCCAAGAGCTTGCCGGAAATCATGTGCAGCGGCTCGACGACTCTGCGCGCACTTATCCGCGAATATCTCTTTATCTCGCTGTTTCGCGCGTGCGCCGAGTCCCTCGCGAGCGAGAACGCGAGCCGCCTGGCCGCTATGCAACGCGCCGAAAAAAACATCGACGAATTACTGGAGGACCTCAACCGGACATTCCATCGTTTGCGTCAAAGCGGCATCGATGAGGAACTGTTCGACGTCATCTCCGGTTTCGAAGCGCTGACAACGAAAGGATGAAAATGAAAATCGATTCAAAGGATTTCCGTGTGCGGCCGGGTGAGAAAGTCAAACTCAACCAGTGGCCGACGAGGGTGAAGCCCTTTTGCAAGTCCAAGAAGGAGTACCAACAACTGCTCGAGGAACACGTTGCGGAGTTGAGCTCGCTGCAACGCCTGCACTACGCGTCCAACCGCTACGCGCTGCTGCTGATCTTTCAGGGGATGGACGCTGCCGGCAAGGACGGCGCCATCCGGCACGTCATGTCCGGGATCAATCCGGAAGGCTGCCAGGTATCCAGTTTCAAGCAGCCGAGCGCTGAGGAACTGGAACACGATTTCCTCTGGCGCACGACATTCCGGCTTCCCGAACGCGGGCAAATCGGCATATTCAATCGTTCCTATTACGAGGAGGTGCTGGTGGTTCGGGTGCACCCGGAGATTCTCCGCAGCCAGGGACTTTCCGAAGAGCTGCGCGACGAAAAAGTCATCTGGGAGGAGCGCTACCAGTCCATCACCGACCTGGAAAGACATCTTTACCGAAACGGCACGCGCACCATCAAAGTGTTCCTCCATCTTTCGCGGGAAGAGCAGCGCAAGCGGTTCCTGGAGCGCATCGACCAGCCGGAAAAGAACTGGAAATTCAGCCTCGCCGACATTCACGAGAGGAAATATTGGAAGGATTACATGGCGGCTTATGAGGCTTGCCTGGGCGCGACCAGTACCCATCACGCGCCCTGGTATGCCGTTCCCGCCGACGACAAGGAGAATGCCCGCGTGATCGTTTCCCAAATCGTCCTGGATACGCTCAAAGAATTGAAGATGGCATATCCCAAAACCACCGCGAAACGCAAGGAAGAATTGGAATCTATCCGTAAGCTGCTAGAGAAGTAGGATGGTCGCTCCATGACTCCATCAGGCCTCACCAGCGATGAAGCACGCAGCCGGCTCGCAAAGTTCGGCCCAAACGCCGTGACCGATACGTCTGCCGATCCGCTACGCCGCGCGCTGACCAAGTTCTGGGCGCCGGTTCCATGGATGCTTGAAGCGGCGATCGTGCTCGAGGTTGTTCTCGGCAAGTACGTCGAGGCTGCGATCATCGGGGTTCTCCTGGCCTTCAACGCAGCACTCGGATTCCTCCAGGAAGGGCGCGCTCAGGCGACCCTTGCCGCGCTGAAGTCGCGGCTCGCACTGAACGCGTCTGTCCGTCGCGATAATGCCTGGGCGACCGTGCCCGCAGCCGGGCTCGTGCCTGGGGACATTGTGAAGCTATCGCTCGGCGCAGTGGTCGCCGCCGACGTGCGCCTGACTGAGGGATCGGTGCTGCTCGACCAGTCCATGCTCACCGGCGAATCCGTTCCGATCGAAGCTGGCGCCGGATTCGAAACGTATGCGGGAGCGCTGGTGCGGCGCGGCGAAGCGGTTGCGGAGGTTACCGCGACCGGAGCGCGCACCAAGTTTGGACGCACCGCGGAACTGGTCCGCACCGCGCACGTCGAGAGTACCCAGCAGAAGGCCGTTCTGCGCGTGGTGCGCAATCTCGCCATGTTCAATGGCGTCCTCATCGTGATGTTGGTCGGCTATGCCCACGTTCTCAAGATGCCGATTGGCGAGATCGTCCCCCTGGTGCTCACGGCGGTTCTGGCGTCGATCCCGGTAGCGCTACCGGCCACTTTTACCCTTGCGGCGGCGCTCGGCGCGCGGGCTCTGGCAAAGCTGGACGTCCTTCCGACGCGGCTCTCCGCCGTGGATGAAGCGGCCAGTATCGACGTGCTGTGCGCGGATAAGACCGGCACACTGACGCAAAACGCACTGACGGTCACCGCAGTCCATGCCATGTCCGGCTTCGACGAGCCGCACGTGTTGGGGCTGGCTGCCCTGGCGAGCTCGGACGGCGGGCAAGATCCCGTAGACGCGGCCATCCGGGCCGCCGCCGCGAAGAAAGCGGCCTCCGATCTGCCGAAATTGATCAAGTTCACTCCGTTCGATCCGGGGACCAAGATGTCGGAGGCGACTGTGGCCGATACGGGCGGCACGGCGCTGCGCGTGGTCAAGGGGGCTTTTGCCGCGGTCGCCGGCCTCACGCCAGCGGCTCCCGATGCAGCCAGGACCGCGAGCGAACTGGAGGCACAGGGCTACCGGGTGCTGGCCGTCGCGGTGGGTCCGCCGGACGCCTTGAAGCTCGCGGGAATCGTCGCGCTCAGCGATCCGCCTCGAACGGATTCGGCCGCGCTGATTACGGAGCTGCACACGTTGGGCGTCCGCACCGTAATGATAACGGGCGATGCCCCGGCGACGGCAGCCATCGTGGCGCATGCCGTAGGCCTGGACGGCAAAGTCTGTCCACCCGGACCGATCCCCGACAGTGTCCGCCCCGAGGATTTCGCCGTCTTCGCCGGCGTCCTCCCCGAGGGAAAGTATAACCTCGTCAAGGCGTTCCAGAAGAGCGGCCACACCGTCGGCATGTGCGGCGACGGCGCCAACGACGCGCCCGCGCTGCGCCAGGCGCAGATGGGAATCGCAGTGTCGACGGCGACCGATGTGGCCAAATCGGCGGCGGGCATCGTGCTGACCAAGCCTGGACTCGGCGGCATCGTCGCTTCGGTAAAAGAAGGCCGCGTGACGTTCCAGCGCATCCTGACCTATACGCTCAACTCGGTTACCAAGAAAATTGTGCAGGTACTCTTCCTGGCGGTGGGTCTGGTGATGACCGGGCACGCGATCCTGACTCCGATGTTGATGGTCATTATCATGCTCGCCGGCGACCTGCTGGGCATGTCCCTGGCGACGGACAACGTGCGGCCGTCCCCGATGCCCAATGCCTGGCGAATCGGCCGACTAACGGTCGCGGGTGTCTTCATGGGAACCTGCGAGCTAGTCTTTTGTACCGCCGCTCTGGCCATCGGCAAATTCCGCCTGGGCCTTGGAATCGAAACGCTAAGAACAGTGGCGTTCGTGGCCATAGTGTTCGGCAATCAGGCAACCACCTACACGAATCGAGAACGCCAACGCATGGGCTCCGCTCGTCCCAGCCCGTGGCTCGTCGGATCTTCCGTCGCCGATGTGTCGATCGCCTCGACTCTGGCGATTTGCGGAATCGCCATGACGCCGCTGCCGCTATCCGCCGTGGGAGGAACACTCGTAGCTGCAGCGGTCTTCGGATTCGTCGCGGACTTTGCCAAAGTCCCCGTGTTCAAGCGGCTCGGGATTGGGTAGTGGGTCAATTTGCGTAGCATCGCCTTGGAGGGCGGCCAATCTTGGCCGCAGCCGCCTTTTTAGGCGGCCAGAGCCGGCTGAAAGCCGGCTGCGGGCAGAATTGCCCGCCCTCCAATTAAGATTGCATAACTATTGGCACGCCGCGTGCAGCAAGAGGTGCATGACTAAGCAAGAGGCAAGTACAGCTTCAGCCGGCCAGTCCGGGGATACTCAAGGACTGTCAGACGTCGCGGAGGCAGGACCGGAGAGCGTCGAGGAACTGGTCGAGGAGGGGCAATCCTTCGAAGCCGAAGTGATAAGCGGCGTGGAAGATGCGCCCGACCCCGACGTGGCTGAAGTTCACACCAAACAAGTCCCAGAGGACGACGTGCCTGGCGAATACCTGGACAAGGATTAGGCCTCCACGAGGCTGCCGGAGACTGCCGCCGGCTCCGGTTTGGGACTAACGAGTTCCTGGATATGCGCCACGGCCTCCGCGAGGCTGGTGGACAGGCGATCGGGTTGAGTTCGCTCGAAACGGGTGATGGCTTTTTGCACGTCGCCGCTAAATCCCCAGACGCAAACCACCACCTTGAGTTTTGGGAACCGTTCGCGGATCTGCTTGCACATGGCCCGCGCCGGCGCGAATGCGTAAGGAGGCAACGCCGAAACGCAAACTACATCGCCCCGTCCGGTTTCAATCAACGCGAGCACCTCATTGAGAGAAGGCCCGACCACGGGAAAGGATAGAGTCGCGAACCCCTTTTGCTCCAGGATCTGAGACAGCATAACGGCTGTGATCTCGTCGGCCCGATCGTGCGCTGGAAGGCAGAGTATCCTGGAGTCAAGACGCTCCGCGGCTCCGGATGGGCTGTCCGCCAGTTGATACTCGGAAAACTCCGCGATCATTTCGTTGAAGCTGAGAAAGAGGAACTCTTCCCTGGCTGCATCGATTGCTCCTTTGTGCCGGTCCTGTTCGGCCAAGCTCAACGCCGGGATCAGCACTAAGTCGTACAACTCGACCAGCGGCCTTCCTTTAAGAAACTGGTCCACAATGGTATGCGCTTCCAGTTGGTCCATGGCGAGCAGCCGCTGGTAGATCTGGGCTTCGGGCGCGAGCACCGGTTCATCTCCCAGCAGGATATGCAAAAAAGAGAGTTGGGGGACATAGCGCCCCAGAACCACGACACAGACCGTCAGAGGCGTGGACAGGATCAGGCCCGCTGGTCCCCACAGAACGGCCCAAAAGACGGCGGCCACAAGCAGCGCCAGGGAAGAGATTCCCACGTGGGCGCCGTACAGCCAGGGTTCGACGAAATTGGCGATGATCAGTTCGAGGCCCGCAAACAGCAGGAACACGAGCATCGGCTTGAGCCATCCGTCAAAAACGGCCAATGAGAGGGCGAGCGGCAGCGTGGCGGCAACCAGCGTTCCCACATACGGCACGATCCGCAGAATACCGGCGACGACTCCCCAGAGCGCCGCATACGGTACGCCAATCAAGTAGAGACCAAAACCAAACAGAGTCCCAAAGGCCGCATTGACCAGGAACAGCATAAGCAGGTATCGGCTGACGCGGCCTGACGCGTCATCAAGCGCTTGCGTCATGAGGTTCAACTGACCGAGCCCGGCCAGCAGCAGAAGACGGTTCCGCAGATCTTCTCTCTTGAGCAGCATGAAGATCGTAAAGATGACCACAAATCCTGCCCGTCCCAGAGGCGCGAGAACGGGCGTGCCCAGATCGCGAAGCTCGGCCCATCCGCTGGTTGGGGGTTGGACCATTCGCACGGGCATGGGAGCCATGGGCGTCGGCGGCGCATTCAACTGCCTATGATTCCGGCCCTGCGCAGGCGAGGCCGGGGATGCCGCATCCGGGCTGGTGAGTTCCCGCACGATCTCCTGCACGCTTGCGGCGGCTTTGCCTAGCTGCCCGGTTACCGGGACGTGAAACGCTTCAATCTTGTCGTGAATGTTCTGGCGGTATAGAGGGAGCTGATTGGCGACGTCAACCAACTGGTTCGCGATGGTCCAGCCGATGCCGCCAACCAACGCGATCGAAAGCAGGACGGTCGCGAGAACGGACACCACACGGCCGATGTGCAGCTTCTGGAGAACCGCCACCGCCGGAGTCAATAGAAACGTCAAAATGAGAGCGAATGCGAAGGGGACTAAAATCTCGCGCGCAAAGTACAGCGCTGCGATCGTCCCGAACAGGACAATGGCCCCCGCATCACCCCGGAGCTTGGGCCGCACAGCGAGCCCTGCCGGAGGCAGGTCATCTTTCGTGGATGTTTGTTTCCGCAGATGCAACCTGAAGGGATAGCACGCCAGTCACCACTTGGCCTTTTCCTTGGCCGGCTGAGTTGGAGTGCGCCGGGTTGCTGCTGCGTCCGTAATTTGCGTATAGAGCGCAACAGGGACCAAGTTCGTGCGGGTCGTATCTAAAGCATCACCGCTAACCGGGGGTTCCGGCTACGGAGGGAAGTCCATCCGAAGCAGAAATAGGGAACGTAGGGGAGGCCGCAAGTTCCGCACTTTCCAGGTGCAGCTTCTGCACTCTTCGCGGGCACATCCCGCTGTGTCACGCAGTGGACCATTCAGCAGGTGCGATCTACTTTATATTCAATTGTTGCGTTCGCACCAGCCGTTATCGAGTGTTTGGCGCCACGATTGCTCTATTGACCGCCAGGAGATAAACCATGCCCCGTTTCTGGAATGCGGCCTTGTTGTGCGCCGCCCTTATAGTCCCAATCGCAATGGCTCCAACAACGTTGCGAGGCGAAGATCAAAAGACCGAACAAAAGAAGAACGCCCGCACCTACCACGACAAAAACCACAATGACGATCATGAATGGAATAGTCATGAAGATAAGGCGTATCGTGTGTACGTGAAACAGAACCATCGCAAGTATCGCGATTTTTCCAAGCTCAACGAAAGCGATCAGCAAGCATACTTTGACTGGCGTCACGAACATTCAGACGCCGTCCTCAAAATCGATATCCATTAGCCTCGATCAAATCCGTTCCGGGAACGACCGGTGGATTCGTAGAAAGTAGCGACTCTCCGCTCGAAGCTTTGGCAGATCAAGGCGTGTCGGTAGGTTTCGAACGGAAATATTCCGACTGCCTGGAGCGCTGGTCGCTCATGAGCCGAAAAGGCCGCGCCAGCACATGCGTGCGGTCGGGGTCCAAAGTGACAAGTGCTGCGCGTTACATCGATTTGTCTCATTGAGTCATCGAGGCTGCCAGAGCGGCTCGTGGAACGCTAGTCGCCGCATTCTGTGTCAGCCGCATTTCCGCAAGGGACAGCAGGAAGGCCAGCGTCGATTCCGCTCCCTGGTTTTCGTTGGTCCGGTCCGCGTGCAGCCCATCGCGGCAGCCGCCATTCTGGCGGGCGTAGAGTTCCAGGCCGAGATCGTTCGAGCCGAGAAACCAGTCGAAGGCGCGTTGCGCCTGTTCGTGCCACCACGCGTCGCCCGTGGCGCGGTACGCTTCCAGGCAGGCCGAAACCGTGGTCTGCGCCTCGATGGGCTGCTGGTCGAAGTGTGCGCGTGCGCCGTTGCGCTTATAGAATCCATTGCTGCCGATGGGCCGTAGTTGGCCATGCTGCGACGTCTGTACGCCCACAAGCCAGCGCAACGCCTGTATGCCTCGTTCGTACACGCTCGCTTGCCTGGTGGCGCGACCGCTGACAATCAGGGCGTGAGCCAGCTTGGCATTGTCGTAAGTCAATCCCTCTTCAAACCAGTTCCAACCAGGCGTGGCGACTTTATCGTAGATCGCCACGAGCCGCTGAGTCAATTCTTTGCGGACGCGCTTGGCCTGGCGGTCGCCTTTCATCTGGCGCAGATATTCGTGAATGCCAATCAGGCTGAATGCCCAAGCGCGCGGTGAAGTGAATTGCGTCACGGCCGGCAGAGCCTGCGCGAAGAGTTGTGCGGACATCGTTTGCGAACCCGAATGCTGGGAGCGCCCTGCCGCCATCCCCAGCGCCCAGATGGCCCGGCCATGAGAATCTTCGGATCCCTGTTCGTCAAGCCAACGGCGGTCGATACTAAGGAAATTGTGGAATCGCGCCGTTTTCGGGTCGAAGGCGTCGCTCAAGAATGCGGCGTAGGTTGCGGCGAGCGCCCGCACACGCTGCGGAGCTTCCTCCAATTGGCCGAGCAACACCGCCAAGATGAGCGCGCGAGCATTGTCGTCCGTGCAGTAGCCTTCGGAAAGGTTCGGCGCTGTGAAGCTGGCGTGCTGGAAAATACCTGTGGAATCGGTCATACGGTAAAGATGATCCAAATTCAATTCCGGCGATGCATGCGGCAGATGGCCGAACCCGTTCGCGGGAACCAATTCGCGAGGCGCTGCCGCCCCCAGCCGGCATGCCCGTTCAAAAGAGTGCATGTACAGACCCGCCGTGTTGCTCCACACCATTGCGCGGCCTAACTTGTAGGCGTTTGCGCTCATGGCATTGCGGCGCATTTCATCGCGCAATAACCCACTCACCTCGCGTGCAATCGCCGTCGGGTCTGCGAACGGCACCAGTACGCCACGCTGGTCTCTCAACAGTTCGGCGGCGTGCCAATACGGCGTCGAGATCACGGCTTTGCCCGCGCCAAACGCATACGCTAATGTTCCCGAGGTACTTTGGGCTTCGTCCAGATAAGGAGTAACGTAAAGATCTGCCGCTCCAATGAACTCGGTCAGTTCCTCCAGCTCCACAAAACGGTTGTAAAAGATGACGTGATTCTCAAGTTTGTTTTTCCTGGCAATAGCCTCAAGGCCGAGGCGGTAGGCTTCGCCTCGGGTGCGGAACTCGTGGGGGTGCGTGGCGCCCAGCACGATGTAGACGACATCGGGAAACTCCGCCACGATATCCGGGAGGGCATGGAGCACATGTTCAATCCCCTTGTTGGGCGACAGCAGCCCAAACGTCAGCATGACCTTCTTTCCGCCCACGCCGAACTGCTCCTTGTAATCGTCCGGAGCGGCGAATGGCACGTCGGGGATACCATGCGGGATGAGATCGATCTTGGCCGGTGGCGCCTGATAAATCTCCTGCAAGATCGTTCGTCCCCGCTCCGCCATGACCACCAGCCGGGTTGAGTGGGCGATCAAACTCTGCATTACGCGCAGTTGGTCTGCGTTTGGCTGGAGGAGAACGGTGTGGAGCGTGGTGACGACCGGAGCTTTCAGTTCTTGCAGCAGAGCCAACAAGTGGCTGCCGGCCGGGCCGCCGAAGATTCCGAACTCGTGCTGGATCGAGACAACGTCCACTTCGCTGGTGTTTAGGAAGTCGGCGGCGCGCCGGTAAGAACTCAAGTCCTGCTCCTCAATCTCGAAGCGAACGACGGGCGGATATTGATAGCACCCATCGATGTCGTTGATCGGCACCGCGAAGCAACGGCTTTGGGGATGCCGCGCTGCCACAGCCCCAAGCAGGTCGGAGGTGAACGTAGCAATGCCGCATTTGCGCGGCAAGTAGTTGCCGAGAAACGCAATCGTTCGCGCGCTGGAGGCTGTTTTCACAACTGGACTAGGCTGCATTGACAAGATTCTCGCTCTCATCTCTTCGCTCCTTTCCATCCCGGTCAGCCGCTTCCTGGCAGTCGATGCAACGTGCCGCCCATGGCACGGCTGCGAGGCGTTTTGGGCTGATCTCCCATTCGCAGTCAATGCAAGTTCCGAAGCTGCCGTCGCGAACCCGCCGTAATGCAGCTTTTACCTCACGCAGCAGGATGGACTCACGGTCTACGTTTCGAATCGCCAGGTCCCGTTCCGACGCGTACTGAATCTCATCCATTTGATCCGCGCTCTTCTCGATTGCGATGCCGTCCCGATTTCGCAATACCCGCGCCAGCTCGGCCTCTTTTCGTGCGAGGATCTCTTGGAACATATCGGTAGGTGCCATCGTCATGCCATCCCTTTCGCCCATACGGGCCGACGCCTATTGGTTTCTAGCACGGGATGGTCCATAGCTGAGCCAGCGTGGGTTAGCGGAAGCTTAGCGGAAAGAGATGTAAAAACTGCACCTGGAATGCGGAATTTGCCGATCCGGCCAAATTGTGAAGACTGGCACGCCTTTGCCTGCCCGGCGCGGCAGACGGTACAATACGTGCACCGGCAACGGTTATGCGCGAATCCCAACAGATAGCTGCCGAGCACCATGACCTGGCTGCCCATGCCCATCGTAGCGGCGCCGAGCACCATGGAAAAGAAGATCACCTGACCGGGCATGAAAGCTCCAGACAAGCCCTTGAGCACTCCAATCAGGCTTACCTGCAGGCTCAACAGGGGCATCAGGGTACCGGAAGGGAACATGCCACTCACGAAGCCAAACACCAGGACATCGCCGCGCTCGCTTACGCGCTTTGGGAAGGCAGAGGCCGTCCGGAAGGATCACCGGAAGAGGATTGGTTTCGCGCCGTAGAAGAACTGCGGTCCCGGCATTGAGCCAGAACTCGCCGGGCGCTAAGGCGGCCCGACGCGCGTTTGTCCTGCAGGGACGCTTCCGCAGATTCTTCTCGAATCTTGGCCCCGGATTGATTACCGGCGCGGCGGATGACGACCCGTCCGGCATCGCGACGTATTCGGTCACCGGCGCCGCGTTCGGCTACGCGCCCCTGTGGACCGCAATTCTCTCTTTTCCGCTGATGGCGGCCATACAAATCATGTGTGCCCGCCTGGGCATGGTCACCGGACTCGGGCTGGCAGGGGTGATTCGCCTGCGCTATCCACGATGGATTCTGTGGAGCGCTTGCGTGCTGCTGCTGCTGGCCAATATCGTCAATATCGCCGCGGATCTCGGCGGCATGGGCGCGGTGACGGCGCTTCTCACTGGTGTCAGCTCGCTCTATTGGACCCCCGTATACGCGATCGTCATTGTTGGCTTGCTGTTCTGGACGAGTTACCGTCTCATCGCCCGGATCTTCAAATGGCTCACTTTGGCCTTATTTGCCTACATCGCCGCTGCATTTCTAGCGCATCCGGACTGGCCGGCCGTGGTGCGGGCGACCCTGATTCCAACTGTGCAGTGGACGGGCGCGTATTGGGCAACGCTGGTCGGTATCCTGGGAACGACTGTCTCGCCGTACCTTTTCTTCTGGCAGGCCGCCGAGGAAGTAGAGCAGGACATCTCCTTGGGCCGGGCGACCGTGGAACAGCGCCAAGGCGCGACCAATCGGGAAATACGGGTTTCCCGGACCGATGTCCTCACAGGCATGTTCTTTTCGAACCTGGTGATGTACTTCATCATTCTGACGTCCGCCGCCACGCTGCACGCACACGGCAAAACTGCGATCTCCACAGCGCGCGAGGCCGCCGAAGCGCTGCGTCCTTTGGCGGGCGATGGCGCGTA
>Ga0181536_10000347_pt1 | contig 55912 bp, 43 predicted proteins | sample PEATcosm2014_Bin_41_FD_121105 | JGI IMG/M metagenome (GOLD analysis project Ga0181536, IMG submission 121105) | Peatland microbial communities from MTU Mesocosm Facility, Houghton, MI, USA - PEATcosm2014_Bin17_60_metaG | ecosystem: Environmental > Terrestrial > Soil > Wetlands > Peat | place...
CGCGGGACGATTCCCGGCGGCGTCGTGCTGATTGGGCACAACGGAAAGGTGGTTTATCGCAAAGCATACGGAATGCGTTCGGTGGAACCGGTCAAGGAAGTCATGACCGTGGACACCATCTTCGATCTTGCATCGCTGACGAAGTGCATTGCCACGGCGCCGTCCGTTATGAAGCTGGTGCAGGAGGGAAAGGTGCGGCTGAACGATCCGGTCGCGGCCTACCTGCCGGAGTTCGCCAAAAACGGAAAGAGCGACATCACTGTCCGCGAACTGCTCACTCATTTTTCAGGGTTGACGGAGGATCTTGATCTTAAAACGGAGTGGAAGGGGCGCGATGCGGCATACCAGATGGTCATGGACCAGAAGCCTGTATTCCCTCCCGGCTCGCGCTTTCTCTATAGCGATATTAACTTTGAAACGCTCGGCTTCCTGGTCGAGAAAGTCTCCGGCATGAGCCTGGATGAATATGCCGCGAAGTATGTTTTTGCTCCTCTGGAAATGAAGGACACGCGTTTTCTGCCACCCGCCGCATGGATTCCGCGCATAGCGCCGACAGAATACGACGAAAGCCATCATATGCTGCGCGGCGTGGTGCATGATCCGACCGCACGCAGAATGGGCGGGGTTGCAGGGCATGCCGGAGTATTTTCTACCGCTGATGATCTTGCAAAATATGCACAGGATATACTCTCCGGATTTCAAGTGCTCACGCCATTGACGGTGGAGAAGATGACCACTCCGCAGCAGCCGCCCACGTCTACAACGCTGCGCGGCCTGGGCTGGGACATCGATTCACCGTATTCCTCCGCTCGCGGAGAGATATTTCCTGTCGGCTCATTCGGGCACACTGGGTTCACGGGAACTTCTATCTGGATCGATCCGGTTACACAGAGTTATGTGATTCTGTTGACCAATGCTGTTCATCCACACGGACATAATGCCGCGATTGTTCCGTTGCGCGCGCGGGTTGCCACCGCGGCAGCCGAGAGCCTGGGGCTGTCGGTTTCAGAGGATCAGAAACTGCGTCTGGCGCGGATCACAGGCTACAACGAATCCATGTCACCGGCGCGTCTTGTGACATCACGCAATGGTTCGGTTTGCACTGGTATCGATATGCTGGAGGCCCATGATTTTGCCGAACTACGGGAGGCGGGCAGAGCAGTAACCAAGGTTGCGCTGGTGACGAACCAAACCGGCGTGGACTCACGCGGCAATCGCACCATCGATGTGCTGGTCAAGGCGCCAGGCATCCGGGTTGTCGCCATCTTCAGTCCCGAGCATGGCGTGACGGGTAACATGGACACAACTGAAATTGGCGATTTTAAAGATGCGCCAACCGGAATTCCTGTTTACAGCGTCTATGGAGATACCAGCGCTAAGCGCCATCCATCGCTGGAGGTGTTGAAGCAGGCGGATGTCATTGTCTATGACATTCAGGACATAGGCACGCGCTTTTACACCTATGAAACCACGCTCGGTTACTTCCTGGAAGCAGCGGCGCAGACGGGGCAGAAAATCGTTGTCCTCGACCGACCGAATCCCATCAACGGCACTTATGTGCAGGGCCCTATCAGCGACAAGGGACGAGAAAGTTTCATTAACTACGGACAAGTCCCCATACGTCATGGCATGACCATCGGCGAGTTAGCACGCTTTTATAACTCCGAGCGCGGAATCAATTCTAAGTTGAAGATAGTCCCCATGGAGGGCTGGCTACGAGGCGACTGGCTGGATTCTACCGGTGTACTTTGGGTGAATCCTTCTCCTAATATGCGCAGCCTGACTGAAGCCGTTCTCTATCCTGGAGTTGGAATCCTGGAGGCCACCAATGTTTCGCTGGGGCGCGGCACGGAAACGCCCTTTGAGCTGCTGGGGGCTCCGTGGATTCATCCCCGGGAACTGTCCGACTATCTGAACGCGCGAGCCATCAGCGGGGTCCGCTTTGTACCGACGGAATTCACGCCCAGCGCCAGCGTATTCGCGCAGCAGAAATGCGGGGGAGTGAATATCATTGTCACCGACAGGAACTCGCTCGACGCTCCTGAACTCGGCATTGAGATTGCGTCCGCGCTCCACGCCCTGTATCCTCAGCAGTTCGAGATGAAAAACCTGGATAGCCTGATGCTGAACAAATTCACGATGGATGCGATCAGCGCCGGGCAGGATCCACGCCGCGTGTGGATGGATTGGGTCGAAGCAATCGAACGGTTCATGCCGATCCGGGCCAGGCATCTGTTGTACTGAAGCAGAGCCATGATTTGTTTTTCTTACTACGCATATAGGATGACTTAGTGATGGCAGAGAAGTGGGTTACAGTAATGGGCAGCTTTGTGGCGGATCTGGCCTTCCGCACGGGGCGTATTCCTGCCTGGGGCGAGACGCTGATGGGCCAGTCGTTCCAGCTCGGTCCTGGCGGCAAGGGCTCCAACCAGGCGGTAGCCGCGGCACGCGCCGGCGGCCGCGTGAGCTTCATCTCCAAGCTGGGGCAGGACCCGTTCGGGGAGATGGCGCGCAATCTTTACAGGGCAGAAGGCATTGATACGCAATTCCTCTTCACAACCGCAAGCGCCACCGGAGCGGCCACGATCATTATCGATGCAGAAAAGGGAGAGAACGCCATCATCGTCGTGCCCGGCGCCTGCTTTGAAGTAACCGTTGAGGAGGTTGATCAGGCCCGCGAGTTGATTACCGCTTCCAGCATCTTCATTGCCCAGCTTGAGCTTTCGCTCGCAGTAGTCGAGCACGGACTTGCACTGGCCCACGCTCTCGGCGTGCCCACCATCCTCAATCCCGCGCCCGCCGCGCCGCTGCCGGAGAGCATTTACCAATTTATCGATTACATCACGCCCAATGAGACGGAGGCCGCCGCGCTCACCGGCGTCCCGGTGTCCACCGTGGCCGACGCCGAGAAGGCCGCCGATGCATTCCTCGCGCGCGGTGTGCCGAATGCCATCATTACGCTGGGCGCGCAGGGCGCCTTCGTCAAGAATGACCGCGTCAAGGCGCACGTTCCCGCCGTCAGCGCCGGCCCGGTAGTTGAAACCACCGGAGCAGGCGATGCCTTCAATGGCGGCTTTGCCGTCGCCCTCTCGGAAGGCATGGACCTGGTGGAGGCCGTCCGCTTCGGCTGCGTGACCGCCGGAATCTCCATCACGCGTCCCGGGACAGCCCCCTCCATGCCTACCCGCGCGGAGATTGACGCGCTCCGCAACTCAAGAGGGTTTTGATCTCAAAGGAAAATTGCCCAGCGCCGCCAGACAGGCAGCCAGTTCGACACAGCTTCAGAGGCGAAGATGTGTTGTTGATGGTCAATGATGAGGCGCAGCCCACGGTAGGCAGGCTGAATTGCGAGGTTGCCATGAAGGTGCTCGAGGAGGAAGGCTTCAGGGCATGGTCACTGGTTAACGAGTGCCGGCTTGATATTCCTAGCTTAGAAGCAATTTGCGGATTTCGCCCTCTGGATCATCGACCATGCGGCAGTGATTGTCCCACACCATCGTCTGGCAGCGAACCGGGTCCGCAGGTTCCCAAGTCAGACCAGGCTGGCTGGGATTACCGGTACGGGCGAAGTTGGCCCAGGCGGTAGCCATCTTTTTTGCCAGCGCCTGCGCCTCAGGCGTGTTGCCCGTGCCTTGTTCGCAGCGCTTGGTATTGTCGAAGCAGAAGGCGAGCTCAGCAGTGTGCCATGCGCCCGCATCTTCCAGCATAGGCGACTGCCATGTGAAGTAGTACGTGAAGATAGGCGCCGCTTTCTGTTCGTACTTCAATTTGGCCATCCTCACGACATTGTTGCGAATGGAGATGCTGTTCAGCATGGAGCCGCCGCACATAAAGGAGAGCGTGCGGATGCTCTTCTCTGGATGGGCCTTCTTCAACGCGGCCGCAACGGCGGCGGCCTTGGCTTCGCCGTAGAGGCGTGTGAGCGAGGCCATCCACTCTGCCTCAGTAGGACGGGAGAGCATGTGGTTGCCCTCTTCGCTGACCGAGCCCATCAACATGGGGATGTTCTTCGAGATCTCCGGGGCGGCTTCATTGAAGGAGCGCACGGTGATGGTGCGGCCGTCCACTGTGGGGCCGAAGCCGGCGCGGGGCGGCATACCGGGAGCTGAGAATGGACCCATCCCTGGCTTTATCGGCGGGTTGATCTTGGCGACGGCGGCGTTGCCGGCCGCATTCAGCTTGGCCCAATCCATTTTCTGCAAACTGGCAATGTCATTGGGCTGGAGGCCGAGTTCGATCATCACCTGCCTGGCCAGCGCCTTGGATTGCTCCGCGCTGGGAGGATTGCCTCCGCCGCCCGACTGCACGGAAGCGCGATGAAAGAGCCCCGCCGCCGAAGGCATCCCCATGAGTGTGGTGACCTTGGAGCCGCCGCCGGATTGACCGTAGATCATCACGCAATCGGGATCGCCGCCGAAGTTGGCGATGTTGTCGTGGACCCAGCGCAGCGATGCGACCAGATCGGTCATTCCCACGTTGACGGAGTCAGCGTAGGCAGGGCCGCCGATCTCGGAGAGATCGAAGAAGCCGAGGATGTTGAGGCGGTGATTGACCGAAACCTGCACCACGTCGTGATGCCGCGCCATCTGAGCGCCTTCATGCGAGGGCAACTCATAGGAGGAGCCGAAGCTGAATCCTCCGCCGTGAAAATAGACCAACACCGGGCGCTTGCCGGTGAGCGAGGGCGTCCAGACGTTCAGTTTGAGCATATCCTCGCCCTGGTAACCGTCATCCCAATCCTGAATGAAGGACTGCTCGATCCCCGAGAAGTCATGCAGATGCTGAGGGCAGTTGGGACCATAGATCAGCGCGGGGTACTCGCCTTCCCAGGGCTTGGGAGCTTTGGCGGGCAGCCAGCGGTTTTCGCCGCCGGTGTCCTGGCCGTAGGGCACGCCCTTGAATGTGAGGACGCCGCCATCAACAAAGCCGCGCACCTTGCCATACTGTGTGCTGGCCACGGCCGTTTTTGGCGTGGCGCAGTTGCCAGGCTCCTGCTGATGCGCGGCGGTCTTGGTGTTGTCCATGGCCAGAGCTGCCGGTCCCAGAGCGGCGCTCATGCCTGCCGTTGCTCCAAAGAGTAATGCCTCACGACGATTCATGAGATGATGATTGCCAGATTTCTTCATAGGGATTCCATCTCCTCTTTGTGTTGATGAAGCCGTTACAAACAGCCGAACGTGACGAGGAGGGAGACTCTGGCATATTCTCTTAAAGATGCGCCAGTACTCCTCGCTGAGTAAACGTATTCACGTGCAGCACAATAAAACCCTCGACCTATTGCTGTCAAATTGATGCAGTGTGAAGGAGACAAAGTTATGACAAAAGGATCGGAGCGCAAAGCACATTGGGCAGGCAGTGCCGGGGCGTTAGTGGCCGTCTGCGTATTGATCGGATTTCATGCCTGCGGCAGTAAGGCGCAGGAGGCGGCTCCAGGAGGCACATTGAAGTCTGGCGGCCGCCTGAATATACACTGAACGGGAGGAAGGAAATCATGAATCGCAGATCATTCTTCATGGGTGGACTCTCCATATTCGCGCTGGCTCGCATGGCGCATGGGTTGGAAGATTCGCAGTTTTTCCAGGGAGACGTTCCGCAGGGTCCCTTCCTGCCATTTTGGGAGTCTCTAAAGTCGTACCAGTGCCCGGATTGGTTTCGGGATGCGAAGTTCGGGATATGGGCGCATTGGAGTCCCCAGTGCGTTCCAGAGCAGGGCGACTGGTACGCGCGGAATATGTACATTCAGGGTTCGGGCCAATATGAATATCACGTCAAACAGTACGGCCACCCGTCGCAATTCGGATACAAGGACATCTGCCATTTATGGAGAGCAGAGCGATGGGATCCCGAGGCGCTCATCAAGCTGTACAAGCGGGCAGGGGCTGAATACCTCGTTTCCCTGGCAACTCACCACGACAACTTTGATTGCTGGAATTCAAAACACCAGCCTTGGAACGCTGTGAATGTCGGTCCGAAGCGCGACATCGTTGGGACCTGGGCAAAGGTGGCGCGCTCAAACGGACTGCGCTTCGGTGTCAGCTACCACGGAACGCCGCATCGGGTGTGGGACGAGTTCCTCCCTGTCCGCTACAAGAGCGACACTACGGGACCGTTGGCCGGAGTACCCTACGACGGCATGCAGTCGATCGCCGATGGCAAAGGCAAGTGGTGGGAAGGACTGGACCCACAGCTGATCAACGGCAAGCCCCACAAGAAGAACACGCCATGTCCGGAGTTTGTTCAGCAGTTCATGCTTCGCGTGCAGGATGTGATCGATAGCTACAGCCCCGATATCCTCAACTTCGACGACGGAGCAAGATTCGGCTTTGACGATGGCGGGCAATACGCTCCGGACCTGAAGGTCTGGTTAGGCATTCCGGACCTTGCGCCCCAGATCATGGCTTACTACTACAACAGGAATATTCTGGCTCATGCAGGCCGTTTGGAAGGTGTGATCGATCTCAAAGAGGTTGATGAGCCGGTCTGGGGCACGCTTACTCGCGACTTCGAAATGTCGCTTGCCGATAAGCTTCAGGAAAAGCCCTGGCAGACGGAAGCATGTATAGGGGATTGGCACTATAACCGCGCGCGCTTCGAGAAACATACTTACCAGAAGGCCTCGTTCATCATTCCTTTCCTGGTTGATATTGTCAGCAAGAACGGCAATCTCCTTCTCAGCATTCCACTGCCCGGGCATGGAGAGCCTGACAGCGATGAAATTGCCTTTCTGGGTGAGCTTGCCGATTGGCAGCAGGTGAATTCCGAAGCTATCAAGGGCACCCGCCCTTGGAACGTTTATGGGGAAGGTCCATCGACTGAAGGCAAAGAGATCCCGTCTTACCAGTTATCGAGAATAAAGTTCGATCACACAGACATACGATTCACTACGAAGGACGGGACTCTATACGCCATAGCTTTGGGCTGGCCATCGGACAACCAGGTCTTGATCAAATCGCTCGCAAGCACGGCGCCGCATTACGAGCGACAGATTCGCAAGGTGGAACTGCTGGGGGCGAAGAGCGAGGTCAGGTGGAAGAGGGATCCAGATGGACTAAGGATTTGGGTTCCGCAAGATCCGCCCTGCCGTCACGCATACTGTTTCAAGATTCTGTCCACATGACGGCAACTGTGGGTCACACATATGGAGGTGCGGAATGAAACGGCGAGATTTTCTGGTGAAGAGTACCGCGGCTGTTGTTGGTTTAGCCGGCTCTGAGAAGTTGCTCCAGGCGTCTACGGCGGGCGAAGGCGGTCAGCAAGGCTCACCCCAGGTTTCCAATTCGCCATCGGCAAAGGCGAGGAACGTTTCCAGCAGCGGTTCTTCGGCTGCCCATCTTGACGGTACTCCGAAAGGCAAGTTCCCGCCAAAGCCACCGCTGTTTGCGGCATCACGCCTGTCGCCTGAAGTGAAGGTCTCGCCGATGCCGCTTGCGGATCGGCTGCGGCGTGGGATTGTGCCGCGGCAAGGTTTCTGCAGCACGCTTCCCGGCACGACGGTCAGCGCAGGGCTCACCGCCGGCAACGGAGCGATGTATATCGAGGTGATATGCGATCCGTACTCCGAGCAGATTCTCTTCCACCACGAGAGCCTTCTCGTGCCGTGGAAGAGGCCCTTTGAAGCGCCCAAGGCCGCGGAGGTATTTCCGCAGGTGCGGCAGATGGTGTTGGATGGAAAATACCAGGAGGCGATTGAACTGGCGTTCAAGGAAATGAACAAGGGTCCCATCAAGCAGAACACAGGGCCGCACCCCACGGTTCCGGCATTTCTGATGCGTCTCGATCTTCCCAAGACCGCGTCGGTCAAGGATTATTTGCGCACCGTCGATTTCGAGAGCAGCGAGGTCAAGGTGCATTGGAGCGATGAGCGAGGCGACTGGCTTCGTCAGACGTTTACTTCCCGGCCCGACGATGTTGTGGTGCAATTGCTGACCGCCCCGAATGGGCAACAGGTGAATGCCCGAATCGCAGTGCAGAAATACTCGAGGGGAAGGCGTCCGGGAGGATTGTTCGGGGGGAATATCGGCGAAAGCGACGTTAAGCAAGACTTTAACGAAGAGCGGCTCATTTACAAGTGCCGTCTGGATCCCTCCGTGGATAACAGCGGATACGCCGGTGTGGTGCGCGTGGTGCGCAACGGCGGCTCGGCTCGCATGGATGGCAATACTCTGGTCGTCGAAAACGCATCTTCCGTGATACTGCTGACCCGAATTGAGTGGTTCGCGAACTATAGCGAGGACAAGGTCGAAGCGCTGCGGCAGTCCATAGAGCAGTTGAGCACGGACTACAACGCAATTCTGGAACGGCATCGCAAGGTCCAGTCGGAAGCTATGAACCGGGTTACAGTGGACTTCGGCGGCGCCTCCCAATATGGAATGTCTTCTGAAGAACTGTTGGCTGATCAGCGGTCGAGGCAGGACTACTCGCCTGCACTCCTGGAAAAGATCTTCCAAATGGGACGCTACTGGTTCATGTACACCAGCGGCAAGTATCCCACGATGGCTGCCGAGACCAACGCCAACATCAACCTGCAGATTGCCCCCGGCGTGCAGGCCGATCTGCGCGAAGGCATGGATGCATACTTCAATTGGATGGAGAGCCTGGCCCCGGACTTCCGGGTGAACGCAAAGAATATCTTCGGGATGCGTGGCACGCATTATTCCCTCTGCCCGCAACAAAATGTCGGTGTCTCGTTCCATTACTCCTGGGCCGAATCGACCGGAGAGATCTGGCCTCATCCCTATTGGCTCTCCGCCGGAGGCTGGTGCATTCGCCCGTTCTGGGATCACTATCTGGTAACCGGCGATGTGGAGTTCCTGCGCAACCGCATTGTGCCGGCATATAAAGAGCTGGCGCTCTTTTACGAGGATTTCCTGACGGTCACCGATAAAGACGGAAATTACATCTTCGCTCCATCCTTCTCGCCGGAGAACAATCCCGCGAACACCGGCCCAGGGGCCATGATTGCGATCAATGCCACCATGGACATCACGGTTTGCCGGGAAGTTCTGACCAACCTGATCGAGGCGTGCGAACTACTGGGCGCCGACGCCGGCAGCATTCCGAAGTGGAAGGCCATGATTGACAAGCTGCCGCCGTACTTGATGGAGCCCGACGGCACCTTGAAGGAGTGGGCATGGCCTACGCTCGAAGAGCGTTATAGCCATCGGCATATTTCACACCTCTATGGGGCCTGGCCGGGTGACGAGATCGATCCCGATCGCACGCCTAAACTGGCTCTGGCCGTGATGATGGCCGACCGGAGGCGAGTACCGGAGAGGCTGGCCGCTCACGGCCGTTGCCATCGCGCCCTGGTTGGGGCGCGGCTCAAGGACTGCTACATGGTGGACACCGAATTGCGGCAACTGATTGAGCAGGGTTATGTCGCCACGACGCTCCGCTGTTCTCACGACCCCTACGCCTGGCCCATGCCCGATGCACAGGGCGGTATTCCCACCATCATGATGGAGATGCTTCTGTATTCGCGTCCTGGCGTAATCGAAGTGCTTCCCGCGCTACCGGAGACGCTCGTCAAGGGTTCGATCAACGGAATGCTGGCGCGCACCTTTGCAAGAATCAACAAAATGACGTGGGACATGGATGCCAGAACCGTCGAGTTGAGGGTGACCTCATTCCGCAAGCAGGACGTCACGATGATCGCCCGGTACGGGATCGAAGAGATCACCGCATCAGCAGGCGTGCTGGCTGCACCGCTCAAACGGGACACAGCCAATTGCGAGCTGCGCCTGCCCGAAGGAAAGCCGGTAACCATCCGTCTAAAGCTCGGCCCTCACGAACCGTATGAATGGGTCCATCAGGCGGCTTCGGCGTAAGGACCCGCTGATCATGCCAGAGCGGAATCAGAGTAAATGTGCCCTTACAAAGAGTCTTGAAGGTGGCTTTTTCTTGAGGAAAAAGCCACTTGGCGGGCTTGCTTTCGGGGTATAGCTACTCTGATTCCGCTGTAGCCTTCGCAGGACGCACACTTCCCATGACCAATATCTTTCAACCAGAACCCACACTTCGTGTTTTTTGAAAGACGAGAATTCCTCCTGTCTGCATTGGATTTTATTAATTCATAGGATGCATTCCACTAGAATTGATCTGGCGGATATGTTGAATTGGCCGATAATCAGTATGGATTATTGCGTGGAAATTTGCGGCTGGAGCGTGCTTTGATCGGATCAGGCAAGCGATTCGGCGACCGAGCCTTGCCCGGAAAAAGAGTGAGGGGAACTCTTTTCAGGCCAACTTATGCACCGTCCAGAGTCGCGGCTCGAGCTTTCGGGCAGCCAGCTCAATGCCCACTGGAAGGGATGAGTTCTCATGCTCTCTTTCGTGGTTTGTTTCTTCTTCTGATCGCACTTCTGGCTTTTGCCGCATCGTTGCAAGCGCTCGATCCGCAAAAGCAGATCAACCAGTATGGCCACGATAGCTGGACCTCGCAGCGTGGTCTGCCGGGCGAGGCCGTCTACCAGATTCTCCAGACCAGAGACGGATATCTGTGGCTCCGGACAGGATCGGGATTGGCGCGCTTTGACGGCGTCCGTTTTGTTTCCATGGATGCGGAGATTGGCAGTGAGAGCGTCAAAGCCATCTGCAAGGGCGCGGAAGGCGATCTACTGATTCGCACGGTGAGCAGAACGCTGATTTTCAAGGACGGCCGATTCTCCAACTTTCGGCCCCCCGCTCCCCTGCCGGACGGCGCCATTCGCGTCCTCTTTGAGAGCCGGGAACATGAGCTTTTCGTGGGTTCGGACAACTCCATCTACAGGATCGAGAAAGACGGTAAGGCTACCCTTTTACGTGGCAGTACGGCATGGATCAACGCCTTTCTTGAGGACAACACGGGCAAAATATGGATTGCGGGAGCTACCAGCATCTTCCTGTATGAGAACAACACGCTTTCCGGGCCGCTGAACAAGTCTGGCCGTCCCAAGCTGATCAATGCGCTTAGCGAGGATAGCCAGCACCGCATCTGGGCAGCCACAAGAGAGGGCCTCTACGAACTCCATGCCAAGGGGCCGCTGCTGAATCCGGTGCCGCCCAAGGGACCTTCCATGCTCACCCAATCGCTTGAAGACCGGCAGGGAAACCTTTGGGCGGGCACGGAACGATCGGGGGTGGTACGCATTGCCCGCGACGGAACTCCGCCTGTCGGCTATTCTCCCGTGGGTTCCCGGGAAGGCCTGACCGACGACAACGTTCTCTCGCTCTTTGAGGACCGTGAAGGAAGCATCTGGATCGGCACCGCCAGCGGGCTGGACCGGCTGCGCGACACCAAGCTGACCACCATCACAAGCAGGGAAAGCCTTCCCACGAACCAAGAGAAGTCCGCGATTGCGGCGCGTGACGGAACAGTGGATGTCTTCAGCGATAACGGCGGATTGAGCTACATCCGCAACGGGATCGCAACGCCCTTTAAGCACAATAACCAATTACCCTCGGCCTACGGCGCCGCCATCTTCGAGAGCAGGGATGGAAGCCTGTGGATCGGCGCATACGGCGGGCTAAGCCGGATTCAGGGAGATAAGGTTACTGTTTACGATGGCGGAGGCCATTTCTCAAAAAATTTCATCTCCGCGATCTCCGAAGATGGCGAAGGATTGATCGTTACCAACTCAGAGGCTCGCGCGTTTCGATTCAAGGACGGCAAGGTATTGCCATTCACGGTGCGTGGCAAGAGCACGCCCATCACCGATTCCGGTATTTACACCTTCACCATCTATCGCGATCCGGCCGGAACGCTCTGGTTCGGCACCACCAAGGGGCTTCTCAAGCTGCCTGCGGCGGGCGGTCCCGGCGGCGGCTGGCAACTCAAGGAGGTCTTCGACGTCACCAACATCTTCGACGACGGCCGCGGCCATCTCTGGCTGGGCGGGCGCACGCCGGGGATCCTCCGCTTCTGCATCAATGATGGGCAGGTGACTCGCTATACAAAACGCGAGGGACTCTTCGATAGATTCGCGTCGCGCATCCTCGCCGGCGATGACGGCAATCTCTGGATAAGCGCCGAGGATGGGATTTACTCCGTCAGCCAAAATGATTTGAATGAGGTTGCCGAGGGCCGGAGGCAATCCGTTTCCTCCATGCGCTACGGACTCGTAGACGGCATGAAAACCACTGAGCCCTCTGATGTGGCATCGCAGCCGGGCGGTTGCCGCACTCCCGATGGCAAGCTGTGGTTCACCACTAAGAAAGGGGTTGTGGAGGTCGATCCCTTGCACATGATTCACAACGATCTCATCCCGCCGGTCGTCGTCGAATCGGTCTCTGCCGACGGCGCTGTGCAGCCCCTTGGCGGCGATCTGCAACTTGCGCCCGGCAAGAAAAACATCGAGATTCATTACACCGCGCTCAGCCTTCGCATTCCGAGGCAGGTCCGCTTTAAATACCAGCTGGAAGGATACGATAACGAATGGGTCGATGCGGGCGCCCGCCGCGTCGCTTACTACACCAATCTTCCCCCGGGGCAATATAACTTCCGCGTAATCGCCGCGAATGACGATGGCGTCTGGAATCTCCACGGCGATTCTGTCCGCTTCGTTCTGCAACCCCGCATTTACCAGACCAACTGGTTTTATTCCTCCTGCCTGCTGAGTGTGATTCTGATCGTATTTGCCGGCAACCGGCTCACCACGCGCCTGATCCGGGCGAGAGCCGCTCAGTTGGCCAGATTGGTTGAAGAAAGAACCGCCGAACTGCGCGCAAGCCAGCGCGAACTGGAGCTGCTTGCCCACTTCGACACCCTCACCGCATTGCCCAACCGCCGCCTTTTCACACATGAATTTGACAGAATGTGCGCCCGTGAAAAGGGGGATGAATTCACCCTGCTGCTGATCGATGTGGATGATTTCAAGGCCATCAATGACAACTATGGCCACGACGCCGGAGACGCCTTCCTGGTCGAGGCATCGAACCGCCTCCAATCCGCCGTCCGTTCGACGGATCGAGTGGCGCGGCTGGGTGGCGATGAATTCTCGATCCTCCTCATCGGCAGCCATGACGAGGAGTGGCTGCATAAAATATGCGACCGTATCGTGGACAGTTTTTCCACTCCGGTATCGTTCAATGATGTAACTATCCAGACCACGGTTAGCATGGGGGTTGCGTCGTTTCCCAAGGACGGCGATACCCAAGAGATACTTTACAAGAGCGCCGACATTGCCTTGTATGAGGCCAAGCGCCTGGGCCGGAACAACTGGCAGAGGTACCGCCCGGAATTGCAGCGAGAAATATAACCATCTCGACCCTGCTTGTGTCTTTACTCGAATATGATCTTGTATTATTCCTCGGCTCGAGCCTTACACTCCTGACACCAGTGAACTCATTGACCTTGATTGTTCGGCCAGCCGATTGAATACTGGCGAGCCGCCAAAGACCATCCCGCCCAATCTGCCATTGCCAAGGAGGAGAGAACAGCCGATGGCCAGAGGCTTACCGTGCCAGGTTACCTCCAGGCATACTCTCCTGTTTGCCGCGCGCTCGGCGCAATTGCACCGTCATGCATATGGAACATCGCCAGGGGTAATAACCAAATAGTGGAGCCAGCTTCGTTTGCAGGTAGCCTTCTCGCCTGACCCGGCGCATTCTATCGCATTTGCACTTTTTACATTCCACGAGATTTACTCCGTACGGCGCAGGCAAGGACGGAACTCACAATCACATGATCGTTCATAAAACCCAATTGTTAGAATATTCTCATAAAACACCCATAGATAAGAATATTCTCGCTCTCGGAAATCAAAAAGTAACCTACCCCTGTGAGACTGGCAATAGAATCCGCGGCTGCTGCACGCCAGTTCGCCACCATCGCTCAAGTCACACATACTATGCGTGAAGCAGGCTCTCGCTCCAAGCGGATACAGTAGGAATAGTTATGTACACACCCGTATTCAACCAGGTCGCCAACCGCGCTGCTCTGATCGAGGCCATGCGGGCCTACTCGTTCGCCATTCTCTTCGGCCCGCAATCAGGACCGGAGAGTGCTGCTCCGCTGACGGCCACGCACCTGCCTCTGGTAGTGAAAGATGAAGGCCCCCACGGCCTACTAGAAGGGCACTTTGCCCGCGCCAATCGCCACTGGCAGGCTCTGGCCGGACGTGAAACACTCGTGGTTTTCTCCGGGCCGCACAGCTACGTCTCGCCCACCCTCTATGTTGATCCTCTTTCTGTTCCCACCTGGAACTACATCGCCATACACGCTTATGGGACCCTTGAATTGGTTGAAGACGAGGCAGGCAAGGACAGGCTTCTCGCCGATCTCATCTACGTTCATGAACCGGCCTTCGCGGAAAAATGGCGCGCCATGCCGGATGAATTCCGCCGGTCGATGCTGGCGGGGATCGTAGGCTTCCGCATACCCATTACACGCATCGAAGGCAAATTCAAACTTAGCCAGAACCGAGAGCCGGCCGAACGCAGCGCCGTACTGGTCGCTCACGCCGCCGGCACTCCCGATCAACAAGCGCTCGCCGCGTGGATGAAGCGGATGGGTGGCTGAAGGAAGCCCGCGCAATAGCCGTTTCCGCAGACACCCGGCTTTTGCTATACTTGTTGAGTTCACCACTGTGCGGAGGTGGCGAAATTGGCAGACGCACCAGCTTGAGGTGCTGGCGCCCGTTGGGCATAGGGGTTCAAGTCCCCTCTTCCGCACCAAATTTCTCTCGTTCGGGCCTGCCGGACTGATCTGGAAAGCAGCTTTCAAAATGAATTTCCTTCTCATTTTCGTCATTGTCGTGCATGTTATCGTGAGCTTTTTTCTGATTGGCGTGGTTCTGTTGCAGCAGGGCCGCTCGGCCGACCTGGCAGGCGCCTTCGGTGGCCAGGGCTCACAGACCGCCTTCGGCCCCCGCGCCGCAGCCAACGTACTCACCCGGCTCACCACCTGGTCGGCGATCATTTTTATGTGCACTTCAATCTCCCTGACCATCCTCTATCAACGCTCCACAACAGGCTCTAAGTCCGTGCTGGATAAAGCCTCCCAATCAGCACCCGCCAAGTCTGGCAAGTAGGCAGCATACCTTTTATTTCCAATCAGATACCCAACAGCGGCAGGCTGCATGGCCTGCCGTTTTTGCATCTACGTCTATCCCGCAATAATTTTCTCGTCGATTGATCTTGACAAATATATCTATAAGATATATCTTACAGCTATATGAAGAACAGCCGTACAGCCTATGTCATCCTCGGAATGCTCTCCGTCCAGCCGAATCTATCCGGCTCCGGCTACGAGATTCACAAGGCCATCGAAGAGAACTTCGGCACCTTCTGGGGCGAAAGCTACGGGCAAATCTACCCCTCTCTGAAGCGGCTGGCCGCCGAAGGCCTGATCGAGGCATGTAAACCGGTCTCGGCGCCCAAAAAGCGCCGGCAGGAGTACGCGCTGACCGATGCAGGTCGCGTCTGCCTCCGAGAGTGGCTTTCCCTGCCTTTCCAGAACGATCCGCCGCGCAATGAATTTCTGCTCAAGCTGTTTTTTGGCCGGGAGGCAGCCCCTGGCGTTGCACTCGCGCACGTTCGCGAGCTACAGGAGAGAAACAGGCGCACGCTCACCACCCTTGAAGGAATCGAGAGCATGGCGCGCGAGATTCAATCGCAAAACCCCAACAAGCCGTACTGGATGCTCACACTGAGCTTGGGTATTGCGATGACCCGTGCCGCGCTCGACTGGGGTGAATCGGCACTAAACCAGCTATCTACCATGGAGGCAACTGCAACTGAAAGCACGCTCCCGGAACAAGGTAACCACACCGCCATTAAGGCCTGAACTCGACCCATGAGGTCTGAAACCGGTGCATTTTAACAACGCATGCACAACTAAAGGAGATCCGCAAAATGACTACAAACGTCAAATTCAATCGCGGCTCGCAAATAGTCGCCTGGGCCGTCGCCAGCCTCTTTATTCTCGGTTTTTTCTTCCATATGGTGGGAGAGTGGACCGGCCCTATTCTGGGCGTCTGGTTCGTGGGAACGCAAAAACCCAGGCGCGGATTTCTCTGGATGTTGGCTTTTGCTTTCATTCCCAGCCTGCTCGCCGACTGGCGTAAATTCCCCTTGACCGGCTCGACTCATGCGCTCGAATACCTTGGCTGGGTGCTGCTGGCCGCCGTGCTCAGCGTTCTGCCCTTTACCTTTCACCGGCTCGTTAGTCCGCATTTGCCTGGATTCCTCTCCACTCTTCCCCTGCCGTTGGCGGCTGTGGCGCTTCCCGCGCTTGTCCTTGCGCTGCACATTGGCGCAGCTTCCATGATCGGACCATCCGCCTTCCTCATCTTTTGGTTTGCGGCGACGGTCGTCTGGTTGTGGAACCACGAATCCCACGCCACCGAATTTGTTTTTGGAGCGGGCTTCATCGTTGTAGGCGGCTTCGGGCTCTTCCGCCATTTCAGCGGCGTCGCGCTGCCGATCAATCTGCTCGCCGGCGTAACGTTTTCCTGGATTTGCCTTGGCGCAGCCCTGTTCCTGAGTGTCTGGGTGCTGCTCCATCCCTTCAAGAAAAAATCCTGGGCAGATCGTCCGCAAACTGTAGCGCTGCTGCGCAGCCCATTTACCCGCGAGCCCTTGCATGTGGTCAGCGAACACGGCAGGGAAACTTTGGCCAGCAGTTCCGGAGAGCGATTCCCGGTGCGCGACGGAATCCCGGCCTTCCTCAAGCCGGAAGACCTGACCGGCGACAACGGCAAATATAACCATTTGTATGAGACCATCGGCGGCTTCTACGACGATACGCAGCGCGTCGCCTGCGCGTTCAAGGGACTAGACCGGGATGAATACTTCCTGGTCTATATGCGAAAGCTCGAAGCCAAGCCCGGCGATTTGGTACTGGAAACCTCTGTGGGCACCGGACTCAGCTTCAAATACTTGCCACGTGGAGTGAAGCTCTCCGGCCTCGATCTGTCTGCCGAGATGCTGGCCAACTGCCAGACCAACCTTTGCCGCTGGAAGATGGACGCCGACCTTTATCTGGGCAATGCCGAGAGCCTGCCCTTCGCCGATTCCAGCTTTGATATCGTCTTTCACGTGGGAGGCATCAGCTTCTTCAACGACCAGGCAAAGGCGATCCGGGAGATGATTCGCGTCGCCAAACCAGGCAGCCTTTTGCTCATCTCCGATGAAACCGAGGAGTATGCAAAGGCAACCTATGAAAAAATTCCGATTACCAGCAGTTATTACAAGAACCGCCCTACGACCGTGAAAATCCCTATTGACCTGGTGCCACCCGAGATGCAGGAGATTCATCTGGAGATGATCAAGGGCGGACAGTTCTATGCGATCACCTTCCGCAAACCGGCGGCTGTAAGATGAAACCATGATTCTGGAGATTTTTCCCGTCGGTCCTCTGCAAGCCAACTGCATCCTCCTCGGCGACGAGGAGACTGGCGAGGCGATTGTCATTGATCCCGGTGACGAGGCCGAGCGCATCCACGGCCGGCTCGGCGAACTGGGCCTCAAACTGAGGCAGATTCTCCTCACTCACGCGCACATCGACCACGTGGGCGGAGCTCTCAAGCTCAAGCAGTTGACCGGCGCGCCCATTTTTTTGCATGAAAACGACTGGTCAATGCTCAAGACGATAAGGATGCAGGCCTCCTGGATCGGCATCCCGGCGCCGGAGACTGCGCCGCCGGATGAAGGCCTGGCCGATGGCCAGATTGTGGGTATGGAGCGTTACCCCGCTGAGGTCATCCACACTCCCGGCCACACGCAAGGCTCGGTCTGTCTGTATTTTGCCCCGCTCAAGCTGCTGGTGGCCGGAGATACGCTCTTTGAAGGCAGCATCGGCCGCACCGACCTGATCGGCGGCAACTTCGACCAGATCATCAACTCCATCCACACCCGACTGCTGGCATTGCCCGATGAGACCCGGGTTCTGACCGGTCACGGCCCCGAAACCACCATCGGCAAGGAACGCCGGAGCAACCCGTTTCTGCGCGGGCAGTGAGAAGACAGTGGTCAGTGGTCAGATGGAGCAACCTGATGCTGCCTGAGGTTTCAGATAATCAACCAGACCGGCGACTCCGCGACTGAACTCCGCCTCGACCGCGAGCAGACTCACCACCAGCCAACCCGACTCCTTCAGGCCGAAAAAGTAGCCCGGATGGAGCCAGACCCCCCGATCGAGAAGGGCCAGCACCGTCTGCTCGTCCGGACCCAACGCCGGAATGCGCAGCACCGCGTACCAGCCGCCTTCGGCCTCCAGACGGCTCACCTCCGGCAATTGGACGAGTTGCCGGTCCAGTTCGGCAAGGTTGGCCGCTAAACGATCCCGAATCTGCTGCTGAATCGACGCGCGGCCTTCGAGCCAGACCGGTAGTGCGTACTGCACCGGCGCATTCATGGAGAGAAAGGTGTCGGCGATGACCTCCAGGCGATCCAGAGCCGTACAGGCCTGCGGCCCAGCCGCCACAATCCATGCCGCTTTCATCTGCGGCAGCCCGGCAATCTTGCTCAGGCCGCTGACCACGAAGACCGGGACGCCCTCGAGTCCGGCGGCAAAGCTCTTCCCTGCCCCGACGAAGCCATAGTCGAGAAAGACCTCGTCCACAATCATCGCGAGGTCGAAGTCCCGGCAGAGACGCGCCAACTCCGCCGCCTCCCACGGCTTGGTGAAGTGGCCGGTTGGGTTGTTGGGGTGAACCAGGACGATGGCCCGCGTCTGCGGCGTGACGGCGCGGCGAAGACCATCGACATCGATCTGCCAGCCATGGTTGTATACCAGCGGCGCGGCCTTGAGACGCACATCGTCCAGCACGGCCAGAAAGTCAAAGAGCGGATAGCCGGGCTGAAAGACAAGAATCTCGTTGCCCGCGTCCGAGAGCAGGCGGAAGAGAAAGCTATACGCCTCGCTGGTGCTGGTGGTGAGAATGATCTGCTCCGGATGGAGCAAAACGCCGTGAGCGGCATAGTAGGCGCAAACCGCTTGCCTGGCGCTGAGCAGGCCGCGCGGCTGCGGATCGTAGTCGAGAGCCTTTGGATCGGCCAAAGCCGCCAGCAAGTCAGGATCGTAGGCAAAGCCGCAGCGCGTAGGGTTCGAGGCCGTCAGATCGGCAATCGGCAGCCCTGCCTCGACGCGCAACCGGTGCGCGCGCGCCAGCTCGCTTTCCTCCGTGTTCCAGTTGGTTCGCTTGGAAAAGCGCATTGGTCCCTGTGCCTCCAACTATCCTCTCCCCAAAATCTTTACATAACCAATGAGCGCCAGGGATCGCATGTCGATTGCCTGGCCTTACAATATGCCTAAGAGGACAGTAAGATGGCGAAAATCTCCAATTGTAAGTATTTTAGGTGTTCCAAATGCGGTACCGTGTATGAAAAAAAGAAGGAACTTACTTTCTGGGGAGTATCTTCTTATATCCACTCCGGGGGATTGAAGCCTGGAGATGCCATAGGTGGGAGCCGAACCTGTTGGTGCGGAAACGTGATGTGGGCTCAGGATATCTACCTTGGTGTGCATGACTGTCCAGCCTTACGCCGACTCATTCACTTTCTATGGCTCAAGTTTCAAGGAAAGTGATTCCTCACACAGAAATGGCGATATCCCGAATCCACAATAGAAACAGCGTCCATCTCCACAATACACAGACGCAATCAGGAGGAAGATTGGCTCTGCGCGCGGTGGTCTTTGATTATGGCGTTGTTCTGACCGGAGCGCCGGACGCCGCGGCATGGGCCAAGCTGCTGCGCATCACCGGCCTTCCCCAGGAGCGCTTCGAGCCGCTTTACTGGGCCAATCGCGTCGCCCTCGATGAAGGCAAGCTGACCGGCATCGGCTACTGGCAGAAGTTCCTGCGCGAGGCCGGACTGCCGCTGGATCGCGCCGAGGAGCTGAGCCGCTGGGACGCGCGGCTATGGACCGTAGAGAACCCCGTCATGGTGGCCTGGCAATTGGCCGTCAAGGAACGCGGCCTGCTGACCGCCATCCTCTCCAACATCAGCGATAATGTGCTGGAAAGCGTGGAGCGCGAGTTCGCCTGGATTCAGCGCTTTGACGTGCTGGTGTGGAGTTTTCAACTGGGCATCGCCAAGCCCGACGCGGCAATCTATCGATACACCCTGGGCAAACTCGGCACGCAGCCCGAAGAGACGCTCTTTATCGACGATAAGCGGCCCAACGTGGAGGCCGCGCGAGCGCTGGGGATTCAAACCATTGAGTATTCCAGCGTGGAGCATCTGCGCGAAGAGCTGATGGTCCGCGGACTGGACGGAGTTTTGCCGCTTCCGGGTTGAAAAACTGCGTGGGCCAGCAGAGCGTAATTATCTGCAAGGGGATTTCCACAGCCAAATCACGAATCTCACATGATGAGACGCGGAAAAGATGGAAGGCGAGTTCCGCCTAATGATCGAAATCCATGTATCTTGTTGATAATAAATATATATATCTCCATCATCCGGACTACAAAAAGAAGCGATGAATCACAGATTGCTGTATTATTCTGCAAGGAATTGGGGCCAAAAAAAAATATTGGGGGGAGGGGGGGTACCCCCTCAGGCATCTGCTTTTGGAGGCGTGGACTGGCCGCGAACTGTGCTGTAGGCGACCTGGGCGGCGTAGAGGAGCTTGGGATCGGTCGTGTCATTGATCGCATCGATGAGCAGCCCGTAAGCGACACAGGCGATAAAATCACGGATGTTTTCCTGACCGGAGAGCGGAGGCAAGGCGCGGCGATAGGCCTGATCGGCGTAATGAGCGGCCGTGCCTTCAGATTTTCCTTTGGCAAGTTCTCTTTGATTAGCATGCTTCCAGGCGCTCATGCAGCGGGCGACGGCGGGGTTTGTGGTTGCGTCGCAAGGTTCGTTTGCCTCGATTGGCGCGGGGATGGTTTGGATAGATTCGGTCATAATGGTTTTCCTTGATTTGATTGTGCTACAGAATGCGGTAATTATCTGCAAAAGACTTGACGTCCGGGCGGAGGGCGCTTGCGCGCCATTAAATTATTGATTTCAAACATTTACATCACCCCAACGAGCAAAAATCGCTCGTTGGGGACCCCGAATCGCACAGAACGCGAAAGGATGGAGATCCGGCGGCGTGGACCGGGAGGTCCACGCGACAGCCGGCCGGGAGGCCGGCGCTACAGAAGGGCGGCGCTTGCGCGTCATGGGATTCGTGGTTTCCCAGGTCCCCAAATGCGAGGGACCTGGGGCACCCATCACACGGTGGCGTGGACCGGGAGGTCCACGCGACAGCCGGCCGGGAGGCCGGCGCTACAGAACGGCGGCGCTTGCGCGTCATGGGATTCGTGGTTTCCCAGGTCCCCAAATGCGAGGGACCTGGGGCACCCGACACACGGTGGCGTGGACCAGGAGGTCCACGCAACAGCCGGCCGGGAGGCCGGCGCTACAGAAGGCGGCGCTACAGAAGGCGGCGCTACAGAAGGCGGCGCTACAGGAGGTGGCGCTACAGGGAGGCGGCTCTACGGGAGGGCGGTGCTGGGAGGCCGCAGATGTGGATTTCTGCCGGCAACGCTGACCCGATACACTTAGCTCATGGCCCTCCGCCTCAATGCCGCGACATTGCGAGCGGCTCAACCGTCCTGAGACAGGGCAAGGACCAAAAAGGTGAATAACATGCAGGAAATGAAAGCATTGCGCGCGGCCGTTGCGGCCGTGCTGGGTTTTGTTCTGGCGCTGGGCGCGGGTCTGGCCGCGGGTCAGAATGTGCCGGTGGTGACTGGTGACGCGCGGGTGGACAAGCTGCTGAGCCAGATGACGCTCAACGAGAAGCTGACATTGATCCACGGAACGCAGGAGGATCCGGCGGTCTACCAGGGCGAGGCCGGCTACCTGGCCGGAATTCCGCGGCTGGGGATTCCGGGGCTGCGCTTTGCCGACGGGCCTCCGGGGGTACTGACGCGCCATCCGTCGGCGGGCGAGACAGCCACCATGGGCGTGGCCGCCACCTTCAGCCGGAAGACGGCCGAGGCGAATGGCCTGGTGATTGGCCGCGAAGACCGCGCGCTGGGCATCGACGTCTCCCTGCAGCCCTTTGTGAACATCGACCGCGACCTGGAGTTTGGCCGCGGCTACAACACCTTCGGCGAGGACCCGTTCCTCGCCGGAGAGATGGGCGCGAGCGAGATCAAGGGCATCCAGTCGCAGCACGTGATGGCCCAGGTGAAGCACTTTGTGGGCTACGACTCCGACGGCGCCAGCACGTACATCGACGACCAGACGCTGCACGAGATCTACGTGGCGCCCTTTGACGCGGCTATCCAGGCCGGCGTCTCGTCGATCATGTGCTCCTACAATCGCCTCAACGGGATTTTTGCCTGCGGCAATGAGTCCTCGCTGACCAAAATCCTGCGCGACGAGATCGGCTTCAAGGGTTTTGTGACTTCGGACTGGGGCGCGGTTCACGCCGTCAACTTCATCAACGCCGGGCTGGACATGGAGATGCCCGGCGAGCCTAAACCGGGCGGCGGCGGCTTCCAAATACCATCGTTCTTCGATTTGCAGCCGCTACCGCCTCCACCGCCACCCAGGACTCCCGAGATGATAGCCGACATGATGGAGATGTTCGGCGGGCACATTCCCGAAGAGCCGGCCCCGCAACGCGGCAGCTTTGGAGACTTCGGCGTCAAGCTGGACACCAAGAAGATGGCCGACGCTCTCAAGGACGGTACGGTCAACGAGGCGGCCATCACCCGCGCCGCCGGACGCGTGCTCTATGAGATTGTCAAATTCGGCTACCTGGACGGCCAGAGCAAGCACGAGGTGACCGAGCAAGCCTTCGAAGCCAACGCTGCAATCATCGAGAAGACCAGCGAAGAGGCGGCGGTGCTGTTGAAGAATGAGGGCGGAGCTCTGCCCTTGAAGGCCGCGGAGCTGGATTCCGTGGTGCTGATCGGCCCCACCGCGGGACAGGTGGACTCGATTGGCATCAACGGCGAACGTTCGGTCGGCCTGCCGCAGCGGCAGGTCGGACCCCTTGAGGCTCTCAGGAAAGTCTCCGGCAACCCGAACATCCGCTTCGCCGTGGAGGACGATATGACCGGCACGCTGGTTCCCGCCAGCGCGCTGAGCCACGATGGCCAGCCGGGGCTGGTCCGCAGCGGATTGGGCGCGGAGCAGACTGACGCGCAGGTCAACTTTACCGGCGCAAATGCTCTGGCGCCCAACGCGACCGTCACCTGGAAGGGCACGCTGACGCCGCCGCACGCGGGCGTTTACTGGATCTATCTGCAGGCGATGGGCACTAACGCCAACATCTCCCTTGACGGCAAGAGGCTGGCCAGGACCACCGCCTACCAGGGCGGCATCCATGGCGACATTCTGCAAGCCAGCCAGGACAATGCCATTCCCACCATTGACGGACTCGACAATGTGCGCCGCGCGGTTCAGCTGACCGCCGGGCCGCACCAGATCGAGATCAAGACCAGCCCGGACAGCTCCAATGCGCCGGTGCAGGTGCGGCTCAACTGGTACACCCCCGAGCAGCGCAAGGCCGACCACGAGGCCGCCATCGCCGCCGCGAAGAACGCCAAGGTCGCGGTGGTATTCGTCTGGACGCGCCTCACACCGGTCTTCGGCCTTCCCGGCGAGCAGGACAAGCTGGTCGAAGAGGTGGCCGCGGTGAACCCCAACACCATTGTGGTGCTGAATACCAGCCAGCCGGTTGCCTTGCCCTGGGTGGGCAAGGTGAAGGCGGTACTGGAAATGTGGTGGCCGGGAGATGAGGGCGGCTGGTCGACAGCCAGCCTGTTGCTGGGCAAGACAAGCCCCGCCGGACGGTTGCCGGTGACCTGGGGCAAGCGCCTGGAGGATTACGCCGCCACCGACCCCAAGCACCCGGAGCGCTCCAAGAAGGGTGTGGACCACAAAACCACGTACAGCGAGGGCGTGAACGTGGGCTATCGCTGGTTTGACAAGGAGAAGATCGATCCGCTTTTCGCCTTTGGGCACGGCTTGAGCTACACCACCTTCAAGTACTCGGGGCTGAAGATCAAAAAGGTGGCGGACGGCGGACTCGATATAACGGTGACGATCAAGAACACGGGCGGCGTGGAGTCGGACGAGGTTCCGCAGGTTTATCTGGGCGCGCCCAGCGTGATTCCGGAAGGGGTGCAGTTCCCGGTGCGGGCTTTGGCGGGCTTTGATCGCGTTCCCCTGGCCGCAGGCGAAGCAAAGGCCGTGACGCTGCGCGTGGCGCCGCGCCAGTTGCAGTATTGGTCGACGAAGGAAGGCAAGTGGGTTACGGCGACAGGCAAACGGACGGTGAGCGTGGGAGCGTCGAGCCGGGATTTGCGGGTGGAGCAGAGCATCGACTAAGCGGAATTGATAATTGGCTATGGACAAGCGCGGGCGAGGACGCCCGCGCAACAGCCGGCCGGGAGGCCGGCGCTACATTCATGTGTCCAACGATACCTATCGTAGAAACGAAACCGGCTCACGATGGATTTCCGTCTATTGTAGGCCGGTTTTGTTTGGCGACAGAGGCCAATTACACTCACCTTATGGCCCTCCGCCTCTACGCCGCCACCACCAGCCAGGGCAAGCTGCGGGACTTCAGCACCGCGGCGGAGGCGCATGGCCTGACGATTGAGCCTCTGCCGGGGCTGGGGACAATCCCCGCGCCGGAGGAGGATGGCCTGACCTTTGCCGAAAACGCCAGGCTCAAGGCGGTCTACTACTCGCGGTTTGCTTCGGGGGAGTGGGTTCTGGCCGACGACTCGGGGCTGGAGGTGGATGCTCTGGACGGCGCGCCCGGCGTGCGCTCGGCACGGTTTGCGGCAGATGCGGGCGTGGTGGACTCGCCCGGCGCCAACGACAACACAGACGTATGGAACAATATGGAGCTGCTGCTACGGCTGGCAGGCGTTCCGCCGGAGAAGCGTACGGCGCGTTACCGCTGCGTGCTGGTGGCGGCGCGCGACGGCGTGGCGCTGCACACCGCCGAGGGTGCGGTGGAGGGGCTGATTCTGGAATCGCCGCGAGGAACGGGCGGATTTGGCTACGATCCGCTTTTTTATCTGCCCGCGCTGGACCTGACCATGGCCGAAATTGACCTGGGAACTAAGCACACGCTCAGCCATAGAGGGCGGGCGATTGCGGGGATGCTGGCGATGATGGGATTTGAACGCACGATGACAGAGGTTTGAGAATTGAGATTCCCAGGTCCCCAAATGCGAGGGACCTGGGGCACCCGATCATTGTTGGATAATCGACCAGATCAAGACGCATTGGGCGCCTTGACGGGTGTGATGTAGAACACCAATAATGGATGAAAATCAGGCTATGCTTCCCTGTTTCGTCCATCGAAAGCGCCGCCGCACGAATCTTGCCCGGAATCTGACCTGAAGCCGTAAGGAGCCGACACCGCCATGGCAACTGCTCAAAACCCTGCCGCGCACACCGTCCAACGCGGCGTTCAGCCCCTGCGCGCCGCTGAGGGCTGGTCCTTCGTCTGGCGCAAGCTGCACTCGCTGCTGGGCATTGTCCCGCTGGGCGCATTCCTGCTGGAGCATCTGCTGTCAAATTTCGAGGCGCTGAAAGGCCCGGCGGCCTACGGAGCGCAGGTCCGCTTCCTCAACAGCCTGCCGATGGTGCGCGTGCTGGAGTGGGTCTTCATCTTTCTGCCCCTGCTTTATCACGCCTGCTACGGCGTCTGGATCTGGCTGCGCGGCAAGTCGAACATTGTCTACTATCCCTGGGCGGGGAACTGGCTTTATGTCGCCCAGCGCTACACCGGGCTGATCGCTTTCGCGTACATTTTGCAACACGTCCTGCGACAGAGATTCATGGGAGTCAGTTTGCCGGAGCATCCGGAGTTCGCTTTCGCCAAAGTGCAGCAGGAGTTGGCTAATCCGTGGATGCTAGCCGTTTACATTGTGGCGATGATCGCGATTTGCTGGCACTTTTCTTACGGCGTGTGGCTCTTCGCGGCCAAGTGGGGGATTACGCCGGGCACAAAGGCACGCAAGCGCTTTGGATTTGTCTGCGTGGCGATGGGGCTGGGGCTGGCGGTGATGGGGCTGTGGAGCATGTGGGCGTTTGTGGGGGATCCGAAGTACAAGAACACGCCGGAGAACCCGGCTCCGGCCATTTCATCTCTTGACGCAATGCCCTCACTCAGCATCGGATCTCTGGATGCGACCAATTCAGATCAAATCGTAATCGAGGGGTAATATGACTCGTATTTTCTCCGCCGAATTGGGTATATTTGCTGGACTCGCGGTGATTGTTGCTGTGGTGGCCCAAGCATTCTTGTTAGCCCGCATCAGACTGGACATTGCCCACAATAAGCAGACTCTGGCCCCTTATGAAGCCGCAGATTTGTACAAGACTTGGGGCTTGCTCCGCCTCCACAAGTCCATATTCAAGGTCAGCGTCACGAGAAGCCTCTATGCCGTTTCACTGGTCATTCTATGGGTAGGCATTCTCCTGATGTTTGTCCAGATTGTCTTTGATCATTTCCAGCACAACAATTAGCTTCACTAATTTCAACAGAAAGATAGGAAATCCCATGGCAGCACCCAGAATTATCGTGGTTGGCGGAGGATTGGCGGGACTTTCGGCGGTGATCAAGATCGCCGAGGCCGGCGGGACCGTTGACTTGTTTTCCATCGTTCCGGTCAAGCGTTCGCACTCGGTGTGCGCACAGGGCGGCATCAACGCGGCCAAGAATTTGAAGGGCGAGGGCGACACCACCTGGAAGCACTTCGACGACAGCATCTACGGCGGCGACTTTCTGGCCAACCAGACGCCGGTGAAGCTGATGTGCGAGGCTGCTCCGGGCGTCATCGATCTGCTGGATCGCATGGGCGTTCCCTTCAACCGCACGCCCGAGGGGCTGCTGGATTTCCGGCGCTTCGGCGGCACGCTCTACAACCGCACTGCCTTTGCCGGCGCGACGACCGGGCAACAGTTGCTTTACGCGCTCGACGAGCAGGTTCGCCGCTACGAGTCCGAAGGCAAGGTGAAGAAGTACGAGGGATGGGAGTTTCTCTCCGCGGTGATCGATTCGAAGGGAATGGCGCGGGGCATTACGGCGCTCGACCTGCGCACCATGGAACTGCGTTCCTTCGCGTCGAATGTGGTGATTCTGGCGACGGGAGGCATCGGGGCGATTTTCGGCAAGAGCACCAACTCCGTGGTCTGCACCGGCTCTGCGCAATCGGCTGTCTACCAGCAGGGCGTCACGTACGCCAACGGCGAATTCATCCAGGTTCATCCCACCTGCATTCCCGGCGAAGACAAGCTGCGGCTGATGAGCGAGTCGGCGCGCGGCGAGGGCGGGCGCGTGTGGGTGCCGCGCACACCGGGCGACAAGCGTCCCGGCAGGCAGATTCCCGAGGCCGAGCGATTTTATTTCCTGGAGGAGTGGTATCCAAAGTACGGCAACCTGGTGCCGCGCGACATCGCCACGCGCGCCATTCACAAGGTGGTCTACGAGAATCATCTGGGCATCGACGGGCAGCCGATGGTTTATCTCGACCTGACGCACATCGACCGGGCCACGCTGGACCGCAAGCTGGGCGGGATTCTGGACATCTACGAGAAGTTCGTGGGCGACGATCCGCACGATGTGCCGATGAAGATCTTCCCCGGCATGCACTACACCATGGGCGGCGTGTGGGTGGGCGTCGACCAGATGACCAACATTCCCGGCATCTACGCGATTGGCGAATGCGATTATCAGTACCACGGCGCTAATCGGCTGGGAGCGAATTCGCTGCTCAGCTGCATCTACGCCGGATTCGTCGCCGGGCCCCACGCGCTGAATTACGCGAAGAGCGCGGCAGCGCAGGAGGGCGACGACGGCCATGCAGCGGAGTTGGCGCGCCAGACCGAGCTGAACGCCAAGCTGCTCAAGAACGAGGGCGAGGAGAATCCCTTCAAGCTGTGGCGCGAGCTGGGCGATACCATGACCAAGCACGCCACGGTGATCCGCTATAACAAGGGGCTGAAGGAAGCCGACGAAAAGATCGTGGAGCTGATCGACCGCTACAAGAAAGTGAGCCTGGCCGACCGCAGCCAGTGGGCCAACACCAGCTTCGCCTTTGCGCGGCAGTTGAAGAACATGCTGGAACTGGCGCGGGTGATTGTGCAGGGAGCGATCCTGCGCGACGAGTCGCGCGGCGCGCACTACAAGCCCGACTTCCCGGAGCGCGATGACGAGCGGTTCCTGAAGACCACCAAGGCGAGCTACACGGCGTCAGGTCCGCGCTTCGAGTACGAAGAGGTCGATACGCAATTTATCAAACCGCGGCGGCGCAGCTACGACGCGGTCAATTAAGGGAGACTGACAATGGCAACCAAGACCGTGCAATTTGAAATCAAGCGCCAGGCCAGCCCCGACGATCCGGCTGTGTGGGAGCGCTTCGAGCTTGAATGGCGACCGGGCATGAATGTGACCACGGCGATGATGGACATCGCTGCTAATCCAGTCACCGCCAGCGGCAAGCCGACCACTCCCGTCACTTACGATTCGTGCTGCCTGGAAGAGATCTGCGGCTCGTGCGCCATGCGCATCAACGGCCGGGCGCGCATGGCCTGTTCGTCGCTGGTGGATAATCTGGAGCAGCCCATCCGCGTCGAGCCGCTCTCGAAGTTTCCGCTGGTGCGGGATTTGCAGGTGGACCGGGCAGTTTTATTCGAGAATCTCAAGGCGGTCAAGGCATGGATTCCCATCGACGGCACGTATGATCTGGGCTCCGGCCCACGCGTCTATCCGCAGCAGCAGGAGATCAACTACCCGCTGTCAAACTGCATCAGCTGCACCTGCTGCATGGAAGTCTGCCCGCAGTTCAACGAGGAGACGGGCTTTGTGGGCGCAGCCACCATCGCCCAGGTGAAGCTCTTCAACAACCATCCCACGGGAAAGGTATTAAAGGAAGAGCGCTTGCGCGCTTTGGCCGGGGACGGCGGCATTCAGGAGTGCGGCTTTGCGCAAAACTGCGTGGAGGTCTGCCCAAAGAAATTACCTTTGACTAACACCATCTCCGATGTCAGCCGCGATGTACTCGTGCAGAAGGCCAAGGATTTTCTGCGCGGTTGACGGCTGGAGCGGGGGCTGCGCAGACAGCTTGCATGTTGCATTCTCCGCGACACAGCCTTCACGCTTCTACCTTACCAGCTACAAAGATCCGTAGCTTAGGCCGCTGCTATGACTCTAAGACATTGTATAATCAGCAGTGTCAAGATGCAGCTCTGGGCTAGTTTACGGGCATATTGACAGATAAAGGCTTATGCAAGCCACTTCCAGTAGCGTTGGCAGGAGTGTGCGGCAGACGGCGCTACCGCGAAGCGCGGTCGAGCTTGGCATCGTCTGCCCGATGGCGAATGAAGGCGACGCGGCGGTAACATTCTGCCAGGCTGTTCTGGAACAATGTCCTAATTTTCAGAAGGTTACATTCTTCGCGATATTTGATCGCGTCACCAAGGATTCGAGCCTTGATCAAATGCGCGATCTAGAGCGTCGCGAGCCGCGGCTGCGCGTGGTGTGGGCTCATGAAGACCGCTGCGTAGTCGATGCATATTTGCGCGGTTACAAAGAGGCGCTCGCCGCCGGATGTAACTGGATTCTTGAAATCGATGCCGGTTTCAGCCATCAGCCGAGCGATATCCCTCAATTCTTTGATGCGATGGAACAAGGATTAGATTGCGTGTTCGGAAGCCGCTTCATTGGCCGCTTCGAACAAAGTTCCATCACGCGCCGCTTTATCAGCTGGGGCGGAACCGCCCTGACGAACCTTCTGCTGGGCACACGACAGACGGACATGACCAGCGGGTTCGAGTTGTTTACGCGTGATACACTTTGCATGGTAATTGGCAGGGGCATTCAATCCAGGGCACACTTCTTCCAAACGGAGATAAAGACTTATTGCAGGAATCTGAAGTTTGTTGAGGTGCCAATTACCTATCGATCCGCTAGTCCGCGTCTTGGCCTGCGCGCAATTCAGGAAGCATTTGGACAACTGTGGCGCCTATTTCAATATCGTCTCAAGGAGCAACTGTGAAGGATTCCGCATTTAACGGACCTGCGAGTGTCGTTGTCACTTCTATCTCGTCTCCTAATTCGGAACTGCGGGAATTAGCAAGCCAGTGTAAAGCGCGCGGATTTTCGTTTTACCTGATGGGCGACGTTCCCAGCCCGGCTGATTTCTCCATCGATGGATGCGAGTTTTATAACCTGGAGAAGCAGCGTGAAACCGGCTTCAAGCTTTCTGAACTGCTGCCCGTCCGTCATTACTCGCGGAAAAATATTGGCTATTTACTTGCGATCCGTACTCGACCAGCCCTGCTACTGGAGACCGATGACGATAATATGCCTCTGCCTGAGTTCTGGGAGACGAGGAAGGCGCGGCTGTGTGTGCGAACTCTTTCTGGAATCGGCTGGACGAACGTGTACGCGTACTTTACCGAATCCAACATTTGGCCACGTGGACTGCCTTTGGATGCAGTCAGAACACAGTTGCCCGAGTTTGAAGCGCTGCCGGAGTTGGAATTAGACTGTCCTATTCAGCCAGGGTTGGCGGATGAAGATCCCGATGTGGACGCGATTTACCGGCTACTTCTCCCCCTCCCGATCAGCTTCAGAAAGGATCGCCGGCTGGCGCTGGCAGCCGGTACGTGGTGCCCCTTTAACAGCCAGAATACGGCGTGGTTTCCCCAAGCCTATCCACTGCTTTATTTGCCTTCATACTGCTCTATCCGCATGACGGATATATGGCGGAGTTTTGTTGCGCAGCGAATTGCGTGGGAAAACGGATGGGGTGTTCTATTCAAGGGACCGGACGTATATCAACGGCGGAATGAACACGACTTGATGCGGGACTTTGCCGACGAGGTGCCCGGCTATCTTCATAACCGCACAATCGGCGCCCGACTGGCGGCGCTGAAGTTGCAAGCGGGACCAGGGAATATGGGTGACAATTTAATTCGGTGTTACGAAGAGATGGTTCGACTCGACCTTGTTCCAGAAAAGGAAATCATGTTGGTTAAAGCATGGGTACTGGATTTGGAGCACCTGTCGTAGAGACCCATTGATCGGCGCTATAAGTGTTACATCTCAACCCTGTAACTCGACTGAACTATCGCCCGAAGCAGCTAGTTGCCTGAAGGGCGCTTGACCAGTGATAAGTTCCATCCTGGCGTACTCTCCGGAATGGTCACAGCGGCTCCCGGTGGCGCCGATTCAAAGCGCCTTGCATATTCCGAGAAATGCATATCCCGAAAGGCCGGATACCTCCAGCGGAGAGCAACACCGAAACACATGATGCACAAAAGAATAACCGATACAACTTTGAGAACATCACTCCGGCTCTGAAAGCACCATAGAATCGACCATGCGAAAGCGAGTGAAGGAAAAAACCAATAGCGCACACCGGCTCCCATCGCCATAAACTGCCAAGCGGAAACTCCCGGGGGTGAACCAAGCGTTGGCGAGATAAGCGAAGAGGCAAGAATCAAGACGCAGAAAAGTAGAAATAGCTTCATCTCCAGGGGCGATCTGAGAAAGCATACAACGACAAGAATGGATCCGCCGGCAGCTATTGCAGTCAGCACGATGGAGTATCCAAGACCCGCTTGCGCGGCAAACATATTGCTGCCGATCAATGTCCCAAGATAGACATGACCAGCAAGCAGGCGAGCAAACAATACTGGTCCGGCGCCAAGGGCGTAATGAGGCCGGCTAGCGAATCCTCCGTTCAACAGCCCCCACGCCTGGATAAAACAGGCCGCAGCAAGAACACCGGCCGTAGCCCACTGCCAGCGGTCGCGACGACGCCACGCGAGAAATAGAGCGTGGGGCAGCAGTAAAATGCAGAACGGCCCAGTCAGACCACAGAGCGACACTACGGATAAATCGAATAATCTGCTTCCTGCGTTACGAGGCCTGGATGCTACGAGCAGAAGAAAGACGCTCAAAGCAAGTGTCCATTGCGAACTTGTAATAATCGCATTTATTTCCCAGCAATTTGGCAATGACAAGTACGCGACCGCCAGCATGACACGATATCTGAATGGGCCCCACACCGAAGACCGGGGAGAAAGCAACAGATTAACCGGAAGCGCCTGTAGGCCGATAGCGATGAGATTCAACACCAGGGGAGCGAAACGCAAGGGCACAAGCAGGGCGAGGGACGCTCCCAAACGCGGCAGCACGTGAAAGTATCCTTCATATGTGCGAAACAGCGCGGCCCACCATCCGAAGTTATAGGCATCTGCAAAAAAGACATGGCCATCCTCATTCCAGAATTGCGCGTTGAGTATCGCATCCGGCCTTCGCGATGCAATCACGGCACAAGCGAAAAGGAAAATCGCGGCGTGCATCCATGGCTGGAATTTCGCCTGCATGATTTCTTGCTTCTTCGTCTCGCTCATCTTCGCATGTTCTGACATATCGTTTGATCTACGCGGGCTCGCTCCGTGCCGAAACAGCCGGCGCCATGCCGTTCGCGGTATCAGGATCAGCACGCCGCAGATACACCCAGAGATAGAAAATGCCCATCGCCAGCATGACGAGCGAGGCGGGCCGATTCATTACGAGTATCAGCATCTTTCCGACGAGCCCCGCCGTACTTATATGCAATGGTTTCGAAACAAGACTGAGAATTGCCAGCGGAATATCTCCGGTGAAAAACATCCCCAGAGAACTCACCAGCAGCGCAACCCGGGCAATCGGGCCGTTTTTGGCCCACAACAGGGCGCAGGCGGGAACAGTAAGCATCAAGAGCTTTGCATCCCATGGCCGATGATAGGTAACCAGCATGGTAAGCGGCACGACGGCCGCCAGCGCCATCCAGGCTGCGGCTATCGAGAATTTCGACCAAAGAGTGCGCGCCGCCCATGCGATCAGAAGCGCGCCACAGAAGAGATAGCTGGCCGGATTGTAGATGCGTGGATCGTCGCGGAAGACACTGATGGCAGCCTGGAGATCGACGACCACGGCGGAGCTACGTCCGGTGAGGGAATCAGGGCCGGGTTGATTGATTCCTCCGGGACCTGAAATGGCGGTAAGATTGGATTGCCAGTCCTCGATCCAATGCGGCGCAACATGCGAAACCCAGAGAAAGGCCGACAGGCCCAGGACTGCAGTGATAAAGAGGGTTTGCAGGGCGTGTTTCCTATACACGCCACCGGCCAATAGAAAGTAGAGCCATACAAGGCCAGCGTCGTGGGGCTTGATGGCGAGGCTGAGCGCCATGCACAGAATGCCTGCGGCCACAAACCGTTCGCGCAGGAAGCACCAGACGGCCACCACGCACAGGCTAACGGCAATCCCGGCCGTATTGCCGCCACTAAAGATCATCTCGCAGTTGGCAAGCAGAATGCATAGCAGGAAGAGAGAGATACCCGGCGCATAAGTTGCTGCAAGATCCCACATCAGGAGGGCGGCGAGGGTGAATAATCCAGCAGTGAGCGCCATCCACAGCACATGCGCAGGCCCAAACGGCAGCATGGCAAAGGGAGTTACGACAATGAACGTGGTAGGCAAGTTTACATATAACACCACTGCCTGATGAGCCGGGACCGTCTCCGACGGATGCTCCCCGCCTTCGGCATGGTAAAAACTTTCCAGTTCGCTCACCTTGTAAGGATTGTGGTGTTCGAGCAGACAGCGCGTGCCATAGTAGATAGCCTTATAATCCACCCACCAACTTGTAGCCTGCCCAACCGAGAAACCCCACCCGATGGAGATCCCGCAGGCCAGCAGTATCCACGCTAGTGCAATGCGCCGCTTCCTTGTCATGGTCAGCCTCTCCTACAAACAGAAATAGTGCAAAAACTAATCATCATACTACTGGACAAACCTGTCGAGCGTAAATCGAACTATGCCTGCGTGAGCGCAAGCGGCGATTCCCCCGGCTCTCCAGGCCCGGCCGTTACATTCCGGGCGGGATCGCGCCTCATATAAACCCACAGATAAAAAATGCCCATAGCCAGCAAGATGAGCGGGGTGGGTTCCATCAGCAGGACTGTTCGTATCTGTTCGGAGATCCCCGCTGTGGCTATTGGCAAGTCCTTTGTATACATCAGGAGAATTGTCAGCGGGATATCCGCGGTCGACACAATCCCCGCGGTAGTCGCCAGGAGGGCGCCCCATCGAATCGGTCCGCCCTCGGCCCACAGCATGGCGCAGGCCGGAACCGAGAGCAGTAAAAGCTTTGCATCGTAGGTGCGATGATAGGTCACCAGCATGGTGAGAGGCACAACCGCCGCAAGCGCCAGCCAAGCGCTTCTCTGCGAGAATTGCGACCGAAGAGTGCGAACCGCACCGACCAATAGGAGCGCTCCGCAGATCAGATAGCTTGCCGGATTGTAGATGCGCGGATCGTCCCGAAAGACACTGATGGCCGCCTGCAGATCGAAGATCATGCCGATTGAACGGCCAGTGCTGGAAGCGGGACCCGGTTCATTGAGGCCGCCGCGCGCCGAAATAGCCGACATATTGGTTTGCCAGTCCTCGATCCAATGTGGCGCGACGTGCGAAACCCAGAGAAAGGCAGACAGGCCCAGGATACCGGTGACGAGGAGGGTTTTCAGAGCGTGTTTTCTATAAGGCGCGCCCGCCAACAGGAAATAGAGCCAGACCAGCCATGCGTCATGGGGTTTGATTGCCAGGCTAACCGCAAGGCAAAGGATGCCCGCCCATACAAACCGTTCCCGGAGGAAACACCAGACGGCCACCACGCACAGGCTTATGATGATCCCGGCCGTATTACCGGAATGAAAGAGAATCTCGCAGTTGGCAAGAATCAAGCTGATCAAACCAATAGAGATTACTGGCGCGTAATTGGCCCCGCAATTCCACATCAGGAAAGCGGCCAGGATGAGAGATCCGGCGGTGAGGCATGTCCACAATATATGCGCAGCCCCCCACGGCAGCATCGCAAAGGGCGCAAGGAAGAGAAATGTGGTTGGCAGGTTGACAAACAACGTTACCGTCTGGCGTGCCGAGGGGGTTTCCGACGCGCTCTGCCCGCCTTCAGCCCGGTAAACGCCATCCAGCTCATTCACGTTGTAGGGGTTGTGTTTTTCCAGCAGGCATCGCGTACCGAAATAAACTGCCTTGAAATCCACGCGCCGATTCGCCTTCAGCCCTAAAGAGAAACCCCACCAAACGGAGATTCCGCCAGCCAGCAGAATGCAGAACAGCGCGATCCACCGCGTTTGATTCATGCTCATCTTCACTCTCAGGCCTTTCGGCCGCCTGGAACCTGAATCAGGACCAAGAGGGATATGCATGTAATTCTACACAGGCGCAAAAAACAAGGGAGAGCTGGCATGGGCTATGGATTTGCCCAGCGACTCTCTCCCTGACAGCTCAGCAGAACGATGAAAGCGTATTCGATCCTATCCTGATCGTCCGCCAGCACTGCAATCGACAGACAGGAACTCAGCGTCCGCTCCTCTTACGGCTGGCTTATTGAGAAATTATCAATGTGCGTCCTTTGCAGGAGGGGGGAGTGTACGCTTTCACGTTATCTAGGCGTACTCTCTCTGACAAGGACGTTTGACTCGGCCACACTGGAGATGCCTTGACGGCGGGTTAAACGCCGGTAATAGCTGTGTCGAGGTTAGTGAACAAGGTAGCGATGGTTGCGGCCACAGTTTGCATGGTAGAGACTGCACCCAATGCGATGATGGAAACAACCATAGCATATTCAACCAGATCCTGGCCATCGTCGCGTCTCAACAAACGCAACAACTGCCAAAAACGGCCTGATAACGAGGTGTTCATGTGAGTTCCTCCAGGGAATAAACTGGGGAAATAGTGCATCACGCGGCCCACATTAATTATATTACATTACCCAGTGGGCAGCAAGACAAAAGAAATCGCCAGGAATGGTGATCCTGGCGATATCCGAACCACATACAGCTGACTCATTGTGCGTTCAGTGAAGCACGGCCCTTGCCAGCGAGAGCACGCCTTACGTTAGCTCGGCGTACATCTCCCTTGCAAAGGCGCCCGGCTCGGTCATCCTGGCGACGCCTTGATAGCGGGCTAAACGCCTTCAATAGCCGTTGCGAGGTTTTCGAACATGTTAGCGATGCCCGTATACAAGACTCGCGTACTGGCAACAGCGGCAAAGGCGATGATAGTGACAACCAGAGCGTATTCAGCCAGATCCTGGCCTTCCTCGTGGCTCACCAGATTCTTCAACTTCAAGAACGACCTGAGAAACAAGTTGTTCATGTTGTGATCTTTCGGGAAATGAAATTACATTTCGCGGTCCGCGCGAAATATATTTCATTGCCAGTGGTGACACGATTCCAGTGCAAGCGCCAGGGAGCAGCTGTCTTGGCAATATGATGCCTTGAAGGCAGATTAAACGCCCGTAATAGCTGTGTCGAGGTTTGTGAACAAGGTTGCGATGGTTCCGGACACGGTTCTCATGGTAGCGACTGCGCCCAATGCGATGATGGAAACAACCAGAGCGTATTCAACCAGATCCTGACCTTCCTCGCGGCTCATCAAATCCTGGAACTTCACATACATCTTGAGAAGCATGGTGTTCATATGGGTCCTCTCCGTAGACTGATTCTCCCAGCCTTGGCCGGGGCACCTGTTCTACTGCAAGCAGCGTGCCATTCTTCTCGGTTTTTCAATTAATTCTTATAAATCAATCACATACGGAGATTAAAAGCGAAAAATAAACCCAATATGGTGTATACAGTTGTTTACAGAGCGAGACCGGCAGACCGGCCTAGTATACAGGACACGAAAGTGTAGTAACCGGGAAGACACAGGAGCCGGATCGGTAGCTTTAGAGCGCAGACCGTTCCGGTGAACGGCGAGAGCAATTGCACTGAACGAAGGAAAGCCACCTGACCGGCTGCCGCTCAGACACAATCTTTACCCCAAGGGCTAAGATATGCCGTCTGGCTGAGGAGCAGCCGAAAACTCCAGCGTGTCTCCCGGTTGTGTCTGCGTCTGGCGGATAGTGCCGGAGGGAAGCTCGAGTACGGACTGCGCCCGGAGGCAGCCTGACAGCCGCCACGGAGGCACAGCGCTCACCAGCTTGCTGATTCGACGCTTGCGGTCCAGATAGACGAGATCGATGGGGAATTGCATGAAGAAGGTGTGTACCGCCTGACAGGGGCGAATCCACATGCCCTCACCCGGCGCGAGGCCTTTACGCCCCAGCAGGCCTTTGTTGCGCCTGGCGGCGCTATCGGCAACTTCCATGCAGGTGGCGAGCACAGTATTGCGCGTCAGGTTTGAGACGCGCAGAAGGGCATCCCGGCGAGCAATGTGGCTTGGAAAGAGGAGGTTGCGCAGCCCCATAAACGGATTCATCCGGTACCCTTAGATCCTAACGCTTGCCAGGCGCCGCCCTCTATACGGCCCTTCTCGTAGCCTTCCGGCTGCCTACAGGGCAGCCGGAAACCTCACTGGGGCGCGGGAGCGGTAGTCGTTGTAGAGGTGGAGGTCGATCCGGCGCCAAAGGTTCCCGTAGCTGAATCAACCACCAGCGGCGTCTCCGGCTTCATGCTTTCGACCAATTTCTCCACAGGTATGGTGGGCGGCGCGGGGGCTGGAGTGTTGGCCGCAGTCTTGGCATCCGGAGTATTCATGGGTATCTTGGAGTTTGGCGGCAGGAACTTAGCTGGAAACTTCAATTCAGGCAACGGCGCTCCAGCCGGGATGGGAGCCACAATCTCCGGAGTCACAATCACAATCAGCTCAGTGTTCCCCTTGGTCTTCGACATAGACTGGAAGAGCTTGCCGAGAATGGGAATGTCACCCAAAAAGGGTATCTTCATGAAAGTTTCGGACTCGGTATTGTCCAGCAATCCGCCGATGACGAAGCTTTGTCCGTCGCCCAGCTCGATCTCGGTCTTAACTTTTCTGGTGGTGATGGCGGGCACATTAAATCCGGATAGCTCGACGGCATTGTTAAAGTCGAGGGCGCTGACTTCCGGGGCCACCTGAAGGCGTATCGTTCCGCGGGGAGTAATGGTGGGAATAAAGTTCAGGCGAACTCCGTAATCCTTGAACATGATAGTAACTGTAGCCGCGGTGCCTGCTCCGCCTCCCTGAACGACGGGATACGGGTATTCTCCGCCGGCCAGGAAGCTGGCCTGTTTGCCGTTAGTCGCCAGCAGGTTGGGTTCGGCAAGAACTTGTGCCCCGACGGTCGTCTTGAGGGCCTGAATCGTAGCGCCGATATTCAGACCGGGGTAGAAGACGGAGATATTCGTCGGAGACGCTCCTCCGGACACCGTGGTGCCCGTACTACCAGCAGCAGGAGTAGTCGTTAGCGAACCGGTAGAAATCCCACCGATTGTGTTTGCAAAACCGTTACTTAAAATATTGATGCCGAGCTGCGACGACTTGGTGCGATCAACGCTGATAAAGCGCACCTTGAGGAGAATCTGCGGGTCGGAGGCCGGCACGGCGACGTTGAGCAAGTTGACGACTTTGCCGCCAGTGGAGGCGATCTTGACCGCTCGTTCCGAACTGTTGAGATCCTTAACGGTGCCGCGCAGGAAGATGTTGCCGTTCTCTGAGCTGACCCTGAGGGAATCGCCGGGAAGCTCGGTTCTGAGCTCGCGGCGGATGGCGTCCATGTTGTCGTGCAAAATGGAGACGCCGGCGCGCACCGTCACGTTGAAGAACTGACGCCCGCCGCTGGTGTCCCAGATAATCAGATTGGTTTCTCCAAGGGCTTTGCCCTCCACCATGATCTCGGTAGGACTTGTCGCATGGACTTCGGCGATGTCGCCCTGACCGATGACCACCCGCGCGATCGGCAGCCTGCAATCGACCAGGACAGTCTTGCCCACGGCGACGGAGAGTTCATTGGCCGAGTCCTGAGAGGAGCCGGCGGAGATTTGAACAGGAGGCGGCGCGGCTTGCGCCTGCAACTGTGATCCGGCGCAGAGGGCAAGAAGCATTACGCCGCAATATACGATGGTGATGCCGGTCTTCGCTCTCACTGGCGTCCCCCGGGAGAAGCAAATTTTTCTTGAGTCAATTTCGAACCGTTGTACACCTCGACGGTAAGAAACCTGGGCGGGGCCTTTTTTGTACGCCGTACCTTTACCGGCGTTTCAACCTGGCCCGAAAAAAGGTTGCCCGTGGCCGTACCGGGAACCGCGGCAATTTTCGTATCCAGCGGATTGCGCAGCACCAGCTGGATTTTCACCTGATTGCTTGCCAGGCTAAGGATCTCGGCCTGTTCCGGGGTAACCAGCAGGTTGACCACTTGCACCATCTTCGCTTTACCTTCAGCATCTTTTTGATAGTCGGTGCCCGCAGACAAGACCTGGATGTTCTGCAGGAGGGTTCGCGAGACCGTGCCTTGCGTCGCGTTTTGCTGGCCGGGAGGGATGCCGGAGATGAGCACGTCCACGCGCATTCCGGGAGTCACAAATCCCGACACATTCACCACCTCATCGACCTTGACTGCACAGGCCCTCATGCCCGGGGGGATGGTAGCTGCCAGCCCGCCGCCCGAGCCGGCAGCAGCCAGGCGTTTCTCGATAATCGGTTCTCCCTCATACAGGTCTGACAGAACGCCCCTTCCGACGACACTCTTTTTATCTTTAAGGAGAATGGTGCCTTTGGGAGGCGTTCCCGCGATCTGTACGGACGACAGATTGTCCTCGTTGAGAACGCTTCCAAGTTTGATATCCGACTTAGCCGCGACCACTTGCGTAGAGGCAGGCGGCTTGGGCGCCGACTGGTTTTGAACCAGGCGAACGACGAGTAAAGTGCACACGGCGGCAATGATAAAAGCCACAATAAGGATCGCGAGTACTCTTCGGTTCATCTGGAGGCCTGTTTGAACTGGCCGCCCGGCCAGCTACGCCTTTCTTTCTCCTACGGCGATTGCCGCCCAAAATAGGACGGACAACACGCCCAACACGTTTCACGCCTATTTAGTGTATTCCTTTCATGCCTCTGGGGAACGCCCGGAAGCACGTTTGCAGTCAAGGGAGGTATCAAGAGAGTTATAGGTTAAAGCCGATCAATAGGCGATTCTGTAAGAGATTATAATTGAACTCTTGAAGGGGGGCGGCAGGCCTTATCACCGTGTCTCCCAGGCTGAGAATGACTGAAACGCGACCTCCACCGCAGGATGGAGCAAGCCGCGCCAGGGAGGAAATTCATCCGGTCATGAGGTCTTCCCTATGATTACGCTATTTTCGGAGCGACCGGAAGAGAATCAGCGGCCCTACACCTTTCTGGTTTCGATCCTGGTGCATTGTGGCGCGGCGGGACTGGTGTCTTTGGGAATCCTCACCACGCCCAAGGTCAAGAGCCCGCCTCTGAGCCAACGATACGAGGTGCGGCACCTGAACCTGCACACGATCGAGCCTGAGGTGGAAAGGGCTGTCAGCAAGGCAATCGAGCAATCCCGCCCGCAAATCAAGCGCAAGCTTCCGCCGCCCAGGGAGATCGCCAAGGCACGGCCGCCCGCGATGCGGCAGATGGTACAAGCTCCACCGGGGCCCCAGACGCTTCTCCAGCCGGATATCCCCAAGCCTATGACGCTCACCGTGGAGATTCCGGTGCCGGCAGTCATCCTCTGGAACGGGCAGAAGACTCCCGCCAAGACGCTGGTTGCGCCACAGCCTGAGAAGCCCGCTGTGGCCGACGTACCACCTTTGATCGAGATGCCCAACCAGGAACTGAACGTGGCGGACATAGCCCTGCCAGCCACAGAGCTGGCTACCAAGCCCCAGCCGATTCTCGCCAGCACTACATCGCCGGTCGTAGCTCCAGGGCCGGCACCGACGCCGCCAGCCCCGCTCACAACCACGGAAGGGGCCGAGCAGCCAACACCCACCGCGCTAATGTCGGCCTCCGATCTTCAGATGAAGCGTGGCGATGTTACGCTGCCGCCGGTGAACGAGTCGGCAACCTCAAACTCCACCGGGGCGCTGGGGGCGGGGCAGAGCAAGGATTCCGCGGCGGAAGGGCAAGCCAATGCGATTGACAAAACAGCCGAAAAGGGAGCAGAACAGAGCACACCCATTGCCGCGGACACGCCGGATGCCGCCACTCAAAAAGATGAACCTGCTCCCGGGCAAACTGGCTCCTCTCCAACCGACTCCTCTCAAACTGGCGCCTCTCCATCTGGTTCCGAAAAGGGCCATCAGCATTCGGCGGCCCACATCTCGCTGCCCCATGACGGCCAGTTCGGCGCCGTGGTGGTGGGTTCCTCGCTGGAAGAAAAGTATCCGGAGACCGCCCCTCTGTGGAGCGGCAGGTTATCGTATACCGTATATCTGCACGTGGGCCTGACCAGGAGCTGGATCCTGCAGTACTCGCTTTCGCGGGCCGATAACGCGGCTTCCGCGGGCAACATCACGCACATCGAGGCGCCCTGGCCGTATAACATCGTGCGGCCCAACATCGAGCCGGGCACAATCGATGCCGATGCCCTCATGGTGCACGGGTTTGTGAATCAGGCAGGGCGCTTCGAGGCGCTGTCCATCCTCTTTCCGCCCCAGTTTGGGCAGGCACAGTTTGTGCTGGACGCGCTCGCCCAGTGGCAGTTCCGGCCGGCGACGCAAAACGGGCAAAATGTGCTGGTGGAAGTGCTGCTGATTATCCCCGATGAGCTGCAATAAAGCCAACATCCCGGCGGGTCCAATGAGCGGACCGGCCGGGATGCGGGGGTGATTATCCTGGAGGCTATGTGGTGCCGTTGGGAATCAGCCGCGGAGTTGTGAGACCCCGCGCGATAGCCTGGAAGATCTGTTTCAGTTGCGTGAAGTTGACTTGATTGGGCGAGGAGCAGCCATTGGCGTCGTCGGAGTAGAAATAATCCGGCGAGGAGGCTATGTCCTTCAATGTCGTGCAAGCCTGGACGCCTTTGTAGGCGCTATACGTCGCATCCGTCGTGCAGGTCCCCGAGGTCTTTGCGCCATAGCCGACCGTGTAGATCCTGGTTCCCGCAGCCGTCGCCGACTGGGCAGCGATGATCGCCTGCCCGCACTGGCCCAGCGCGGATGGGTAGGCATATGAATTTTTGTTGCTGCCACTCCCCGTTCCGTTCAGGGTGCCCGTGTCCGCCTTCAGGCCGCTGGAAGCTTGCATGTCACCGTCGCCGAGGATAATCATGGCGTTCTGCGAGCCGGGATATTCCGCCTGCTCGGCGACCAGCGCCGTTTGCGCCGCATAGATGGCTTGCGCATAGTAAGTGCCCTCGCCGCCCTTGGCCTGGATGCCGTTGCAACCGCTCTTGCCCCCGGCCGCAATTACGGTATTCGAGGCGGGGTTCAACGTCGACGCATCGTTGATCTTGTAATCGTGCGCAAACGCAGCGACGGTGCCGCCAGAGGTGCCTAACGGCGTGGGAACAACCTGATAGGTGGAGGTGTAAGGCAGATTCAAGAGCCCGTTCGTTAACGTCCCGGTCGACACGTTTTGAAATTCATACGGCTCAATCGTGGGAGTGGTTGTGGGGCAGGTGTAATAGTCCTTGGCCTGCGAGGTTAACACCGGAGGAAAGACAAACAGGCTGACCGTATCGACAGGCGTGGTGCTTGAGGCGCAGGTTTGGCCCGCCGGGCAGGGGTACATAAGCGCCAGCATCGACTGGACGCCCTGCAACGCGCAGGACTCCTGAGTGCCGGAGCATTGCAAGCCGCTATCCGAGCTGGTCATCGAACTCGTTGCGTCGAGAATAATGGCAACATTCCATGGGGTGTTTAGGCCGCCGGCCATGGCCGCGGTCGCGGTTACCGTAAAGGTGTGCGCGGCAACATGCAAAATCCCGCCGAACCACGAGGGAATCGTCGCTGTCTGCGACACCACCACAGCGTTGACCCCGTTCGCGTAACCGCTGACGGTGGCGCAGCCCAGGCCAAACTTCGACGTCATGGAAGACGCGCAGTAGTACGTTGGCGTGATAGAAACATTTGTCAGGTCCGGCTTGGCGTTTTTCTCGCCCGTCATGGCGCTGTAGAGCGTCACATTGTTCGTTGCCGCGGTAAGATTGGGCATAACCCCCGCTGCCGCCAAAGCGGCCGCGTTGGTTGATGCCTGGAGCTCTTGACGGGCGGTATAGGCACGACCAACATCAAGCACTACGCCGGTCATCCCTATAAACGCCAATAAGCTCACCCCCAATATCATCGCCGACTGTCCTTGAGTATCCTCCAGCAGCCTGCGAAAAAAAGAACGTCTTTGCAGTTTCATTGGACAACCCTCCTTTCAAAGTTCGATTGGTATCGTTTGGGACGCGGTTAGGGTTCCCGAAAAACTTAGCATATACATCGGAAGCCAACTGTACGGATAGCTGACCGTTAATGTACCGGGTACGGTATTAGTGGTGGAATTTTGGTCCGCCATCAGAATCGCGACCGCCCCGGTGCATGAAAAGCCAGATCCAGCCGTTGGGCCGTACTGAACACTCTGACCACTCGAATTCGGAATCGTCACTGTATAGGTCAGCTTTGAAGCGTTAAAGCTTGGCAGCGACGAAGAAACGTTTGTTGCGATCAACGCGCAGGGGTCTCCCCCAGGAGCGACTGTGGCGTTTGCAAGGACCGTTTGCGCGGCGGTTCCCACGACGTTTGATAGCTGCACCTTGGCGATCATGGCCAAACTGGCCGAAAACAAGAATGTCACCGTAATCAGCATAACGGGTAGCACAGCGGCGAACTCGACCAGGGCTTGCCCCTCGTCATGAGAGCCTAAAAAGGCGCGATGCCAGCCACCGAAAGACCGGGATTGGGCGCTCGTTCTGCGGGTCACTGTAGCACGGCAAAATCCAGGCGAGATCACACTGATCTCCCTACGCAGATTGCACAGCCTTTTCATTGCATACCTCCAAATATTATCTCTCAAAAAGCCCCCACTTAGCAACATATTTTTTTGTCCGGGAGCCGAAAGTACTGCAAGGCGTCCCGCCTCGGTGTCTACCTCCTCTCCTTACCCTTTCTGAGCCGCTCCAGAAACTGCTCGATGTCCCACGTGCTGGCCCCGTTTATCAGCGGGTTCAGCCCGTTGTTCGCCATCTGAGCATCCTGGGGGATAAACTGCATGCCGACGCCGTCGTTGCCCCAGCGGACGGCCCTGGAGTGCACCGCGATGGAACGCTCGACGCTTCCGTCCATGTCGCCGGCCGCCTGCAGCGTCATCAGGATGAGAGTGCCCGGGTACCAACGCTCCTCCGTTATCAGATACAAACCTGACGGGCTGATGTCTTTGATGCGGTGCGCCTTGGGCGCATCGCCGGTCCAGTAAAAGGCATCCAGGCCGGGCAGAACCTCTCGCGGGATAAAGCGCTTATCTATAGCCGATTTTGGACCCGAGAACCACAAGCGCTTCCACCAGTACTCTGACGGCTTGACGTACTGAATCTCCGGCTCGAAAATATCAATCTCGGATAGTATCCCGGACCTGGAGCGCTCCTTGCCGGAGCTCGTCTCCACCTCCGCCACGCCGGGACCGTCGCTCCAAAGCTGCTTTCCGCGCAACAGCACGGCGCCTTGCACCCCGCCGGCAACGCCGCCGACGCTGGAAATACGCTCCAGCAGGCCCTGCATCTCCTCCGCCACGCAGAGCACCAGTTGATCGCCAGCCTGGGTCTGCGACGAATAGATCGAGTGAATGGGCAGAGCCAGAACGCTTGATGCCTTAGGGCTTGAAGGAGAAACTCGAAAAGTGGGAAATGACTCCACCACCTCAATGACCCGGCAATTATTGTCCAGGTAAATCAGATCGAGCGGGGCGCGCATATCCGTATCTGGCATTCCCCGGAAGGGGATTATCCAGAGACCTTCACCTGACTTAAGCGATAACTTTCGAAACATATTCTTGAGCACTGCGGTCGACACATTGGCGACGCTGACCTCCAGTCCGAGAAAGCATTCGCGAGTCTGGTTATATGCGCATTGTCTTCGTAATTCCATCAAACCTCCGGTCCTAGGTGAGGACCCGGAAACGGGCGCTATCTCAAAGTTCCATCCATTTACTAAGCCCCCTGCGTCAGAACCGCACATCCAAGTCGTATCATCGCTATAGCAGTAACAGCCATCGCCTGCTTCGCCAAGAACAGATAAACTCCTTTCTCTCAGCCGGAAAGCATGCATGGGCACACCAACCCTCATCCGTTGCCAAGGTGTAACGCGGAGGCACACATACCCTCAATCGCACGGCCCCTGGCAAGCGAGATGGCCTGGGCAGCCAGCGAAATATGCGCGTCTGCGCGGCCCTGCTGCCCTCCCCGAAAATTGCGCTACTTGACCCGTGTGCGGCGGCGCTGGATCAAGACGAACAGAATTACGACAACCAGTACTGCGGCAACAACCCTGATGATCAAAGTAGTGTCCATTGCAACTCCTTTTTCTTTCAACAAGATGCTTGTTACGCTCCCCGGTTTGAGCAATTACGAGCGACACCGGGCGCCAGAACGGCAACATTTCCGGACCGCGAGACTGCGGACCGGCCAGCAAAAAAGCGCGCCTAGACGGCGCCGCAATAAAGACAATGCGCTACTTGACCCTCGTGCGGCGTCGCTGGATCAAAATGAACAGGATAACAACAACCAGTACAGCGGCGACTATCCGGATAATCATGGTAGTATCCATATCGATTCCTCCTTCCTCAATGATTGAGACCCCCGAGCGATTCCATGATGGAAATGACCGCCGGCCCCAGAGTGACCACGAAAAGCGCGGGAAAGATGCAAATGACAAGTGGAAAAATCAGCTTGATGGTGGTCTTTGCCGCCGCCTCCTCCACGGCCTGCACGCGCTGGGTTCTGAGCGTATCGCTGTGAACGCGCAATGTCTTGGCGATGCTGGTTCCAAGTTGATCCGCCTGTACCAGCATGGAAACAAGATTGCGCACGCAGTCTACGTCGGTGCGTTCCGCCAGATGTTTCCAGGCATCGCCGCGAGGGCGTCCAGCTCGTTGCTCCAGCACGACAATGCCCAATTCATCGCACAGTTCCGGCTGTGCTGCTTTCAATTCCACCGCGGTGCGCGCCGTCCCCTGGTCCAGGCTCAGTCCCGCCTCTATGCAGATCACCAGTAAATCGAGCACATCCGGAAGCCCTCGCCGAATAGCGCTTTGGCGTTTTGTAATCCGCCTTCCCAGCCAGAAATCCGGCGCTAAAAAACCCACGCCAAGGGCCAGGACGTATATAAAAACACCGCCATACGCCCCAAGTCCGGTTACCAGTAGAAAGAAGCATAGCAGGAGAGGAACCAATACTTTCGAGCCATAGAAGATTTTGTCCGCTGATTCGTCGCGGTAACCGGCGCGATGCAATCTCTGCCGAACAACGGATACCTCGGCCTGGCTTCGTGGCAGGACGTTCTCAAAGTGTCCGACCACGCCGCCGATCGAAATACCTGTTTGCTGAATGGTGTTCAACAGGGATTTCGATTGTTTTGGTTGCGGGTTGATCGCCTCGGAGATCCGCTGAATCATTTCTTCGCGATAGAACAGAAGAAACCCACCGCTTACGATCAGCAGAAATACTACGCCAAAAGTGAAGATCGCAAATCCCATAAATCCCTTCAAACGTCCATGCTGACAATTTTGTTAATGATAAAACCGCCAATCACGATCATGGTGCCAGCTATCCAGAGCATCTTAATGCCTGTTGGATTCTTCCACAAGATGCTCATCATTTCCGGGCTAACAACATACAAAGCGATTCCCAGCACCACCGGCAGCATGGTGAGCACCCACCCTGTCAAGCGCCCCTGAGCCGTGTGCACCCCGACCTGCCGTTTGAGGCGAAAACGCTCCCGGATTACATGAGAGGTTTTGTCGAGAACCTCGGCAAGATTTCCCCCGCTCTCCTTCTGGATCATAATCGCAGTGGAGAAGATGCGGAGGTCCTGCAGGGGAACGCGCTTGATCAGGTTGTCGAGCGCCGCCTTCATTTCCAGGCCGTAATTCTGCTCCTCGAAACAAGTTTTGAATTCGCTGCCGATAGGGTCGGCGCACTCACGAGACACCAAGCCGAGCGCGGCGATCAGACTGTGTCCGGCGCGCAGACCGCTCACCATCAAATCCAGCGCTTCCGGCAACCCCTGCTGAAACAGGTCAAGGCGCTTCTTGCGTAGATGGAGCACCCAGGCAAAGGGTGCGGCGCCCATCAGCAATCCGACCGGCAGAGCTATGAGGATAGATTCGAAGCGCAGGTAAACCAAATATGCCGGGAGCGCAAAGCAAAATACACAAGCAGCCAGCAGCCTTCCTGGGCTCCAGCTGAGATTAGCCTGCAAGAGCAGGGTCTGGAGACGCGGCGCCAGCTCGTTCTGAAGCAGCTTGCGATTGAGCCAGGGAATTCCGCTGAGTGCATCGCTTTTGCGAAGATTGACGAGGTTTTCGCGATCTTCTTGAGTACCGCCCGTAGACAACGCCGAGTTGAGTGTGGCATGGACCTGCTTGGCCTGCTGAGAGGCCCCGGATGTGATGGCGAAGACCAGCAGGACAACGACTGCGAATATGCCTACGAAGATCACGCCGAGAATCATTCCCATGCCTATCTCCCTCCCTTCCGCTCAATTGACCGGCGTTTCGCGTTCAAACAAAATCGGCGGTAAAACAATACCCGAGATGCGAAGCCGTTCGAGGAACCGGGGACGGATGCGGGTTGGCTGAAACACGCCCACGACCTTGCCATCGGGCCCGATCCCTTTCTTGTTGAAAGTAAAAATCTCCTGCATGCTTATAACGTTTTCTTCCATGCCGGCGATCTCTGAGATGCTGGATATTTTGCGCGTGCCATCGCTCATACGCGTGACCTGAACAACAATGGTGATGGCTGATGCAATCTGCTGGCGAACGGATTTTTCCGGCATGTTCAAATTACCCATTGCGACCATCGATTCAAGCCTGGAGATGGCGTCGCGGGGAGTATTGGCGTGAATCGTAGCCATCGAACCCTCGTGCCCGGTATTCATGGCCTGAAGCATATCGAAGGCTTCTTCTCCACGCACCTCGCCGATAATGATGCGGTCGGGGCGCATACGGAGGCAGTTGATCAAAAGTTGCCGCTGGCGAATCGCTCCCTGTCCTTCGATGTTGGGCGGCCGGGTCTCGAGTCGCACGATGTTTTCCTGCGCCAGACGAAGCTCGGCCGCGTCTTCGATGGTGACGATGCGCTCGGTGCGTGGAATGTACTGCGACAGGATGTTTAAAAGTGTGGTCTTGCCGGTGCCGGTGCCGCCTGAGATGAGGATGCTAATCCGGGCTTTTACCGCGGAGGAAAGCACCTCCATCATCTCCGGGGAGACGCTTTTCAACTGTACCAGTTGATTGGCAGCCAAGGGGCCTGTCCCGAAGCGGCGGATAGACAAAGAAGGTCCATCCAGCGCCAGAGGAGGAATGATGGCATTCACGCGAGAGCCGTCGGGCAATCGGGCGTCGACCATGGGAGAGGACTCATCCACTCTGCGACCCACGCGCGACACGATGCGGTCGATAATCTGGAGCAGGTGGCGGTCGTCTCGAAATGTCGTATCGACCCTCTGCAGAAGCCCGTTTTTCTCGACAAAAACATGATCTTTGTCGTTGACCAGAATATCCGAAATCTTTGCGTCCCGCAGCAGAGGTTCCAGCGGGCCAAGTCCAAAGACTTCGTCGAGCAGGTCCGCCTGAATTCTTTCCTGTTCGTCGAAGTTGAGGGGCACCCGCTGTTCGGCGATGATCTCCTTGACGATGCCGGCAACCGCCTGACGTGCCTGACTTGTATTGACGCGCGATAGCTTCTCCAGATCCAGCTTGGAGATCAGAGTCCGGTGTATCTCCGCTTTATACTTCTCCAGATTGAGCAGTTCCACGTTCGACCTTCCACCAGGACAGGATACTCGTCCGCTACAATCTTTTCATTCAAAGAAAAGCTCCCAGCCAAAAATGCGGCATTGAGCCTGAGACACGTCACCCGCCCAATGAGAAGTTCACACTCACCGTGGTCTCCACGTCCACCGGCTGGCCGTCCAGCAAGTATGGCTTGTAGCGCCAGGTCCTCACGGCATCCAGCGCGGACTGCCGTAACATGGTCGGTCCGCTGACCGCGTGGAGATTTTCGAGCGCACCGGTCTTGGAAATGGTGGCTTGAATCACCACTGTGCCTGTTACGCGAGCTTCCCTGGCAATCTGCGGATATACCGGCGAGGTCTTATGAATCAACAAACCACCGGCGACGCCTGCCGAGATGCTGATTTTCGAGGGAGCCGCGACCTTCACCCGGGGCCCGTTTTGCCCACTGAAAACGCTTCCAGCCGTGGCGCTGCCACCCAGGCCATCAATGCCGGCCGCGACAAAGCCCGAGGAGGGCGGCGGTTCCTTTCCAGCCAGCATCTTGAGGTCATTCGGAATCCGTGACGGCGCGCTCAACTGACGGTTCATCAGATCCGTCTGTGTGCGCTGGCGATCCGGCTCGGTGTTAACCGGCGCCGATGGTGGCGGGGCCGGCAGATTCGTGGTTGCAGGCGGCGGTGTATTGGTCACCGTTTGCTGCGGCGCTGCCGTGGGCTTCGGCATAGCCGTCCCGGACTTCATCCTGGTATAGCCCACTCCGCCGAGAATGAGCAAAAGCGTAATCGAACCAACGGCAATAAGCGGCACTATCCCCTTCTTTTTGCCCTTGCTCTCGTCCCTGTGTTTCTCACTTGCCGCCCTCACGCTTTTTGTCTGCTGAGGATGAAAAACCTGCTCGGCTTCCGTATAGGCCGCTACCGATGCTCGCGAAGCGGAACTCGGCATCCTTTCCGCCACGGGCGGCACGGCAACGCGTACTGTTGCGGGTCTGACAGGCTGTGCCGCGGGTGCATTTCCGCCGCTATCCCATTCGCTAAAATCCGCGGGAAGTGTTGAGGGTTGTGCTGTTTCTACGTCTTCTGGAGGTACCATTGTCCATCGGCTCCCTTCACATAAGTAGCGCCTTTGTAATTGCGCGTTTCAAGTTTACTCTGCTGATCGAAATCAATGTTGTCAGGTTGCTCACCGTGCTTTGCGCCGGCCTTGTCAGCTTGACTCACGTCCGCATTCATTGTTGCCGGCATCAGCACAGCGATGTTAGCCAGACCTTCCACCACCAGCGATACCGTGGCTTGCGCGGAAGTGTAGTTTGAGTTGTCCGTGGGGATGAAGGTTACGGATAGTGTTTGTGTCCCCGCTGCGATCACGTTGCCCGCGGCGGGAGTATAGACGAAGATACCGGGGATCAATGCCGTGGCATTCAGCTGAGCGGCGCTGAGCGGGGTACCGTAGGATATGGCGGCAGGAGTTTGCCAGGTGATGATGGGCGTTGCCTTGTTGACGGTGAGTTGAACCGTCGCCTGCGCCTGCGCGTCGTCCGAGCTGTCTTTCGGTGTGAATGCTGCCGTAATCGTATGTATTCCCGCCGAGAGCAACTCGCCTGCCCGGGGAGTGTAGCTGAAGGTGCCTTGAACCGATGCCGTGGCATTGAGTTGAGCCGCACTCAGCGCGGTGCCATAGGAGATGGCGGCTGGAGTTGGCCAGGTAATGACGGGCATTGCCTTGGTGACAGTAAGTGTCACCGTGGCTTGCACCTCGGGAAAGTTGGCGTCCGCCGGTGTAAAGGTCACCGAGAGGATATGCGTTCCCCTGGCCAGCACCTCGCCCATGGCAGGAGTATAAACAAAGGTTCCCGGAATCGATGCCGTGGCATTCAGCTGAACGGCGCTGATCGCGGTGCCGTGCGGAATGGGCGCCGGCTCTGGCCACGTAATCGTGGTTGGCTTGGCCTTGCCGATAGTGAGCGGCACGGAGGCCTGCACCGCGGCATAGTTCGTAATGTCGGTAGGAGTAAAGATAACCGAGAGCGTATGTTTTCCCGCCGAAAGTACCTCGCCGGCGGCGGGAGTGTAGGTGAATCTTCCCGGGACCGAGGCCGTGGCATTGAGCTGCGTGGCGCTGAGTGCGGTGCCGTAGGGGATGGCGGCGGGCGACTCCCATGTCACGGACGGCGTCGCCTTGGCAACAGTTAACGGCACGGCTGCCTGCGCCACGGTGTAGTTCGAGGTGTCCGCCGGTGTAAAGGTTACCGAAGGCGTATGCGTGCCCGCAGCGAGCACGGCGCCGGCTGCGGGAATATAAACGAATTTTCCCGGAATCGCTGCCGTGGCGCTGAGTTGAGCAGCGCCAAGCGCTGTGCCGTACACAATCGCAGCCGGAGCCGGCCAGGTAATGACCGGGGTTGCCCGGGTGACGTTCAGCGCCACTTCGCTTTGGGCTGACGAGTAGTCCCTGGCATTCGTAGGATTGAATGTCGCCGATAGCGTATGCGTTCCTGCCGGCAATACCGTGCCCGCAGCCGGGGTATAGGCGAAAGTTCCAGGAACGGATGCCGTGGCATTCAGCTGAGTGGCGCCCAGCGCCGTGCCGTGGACGATCGTGCCTGGCGCCTGCCAGGTGATGATTGGCTTGACCTTGGCGACTGTTAACGATACCTCTGCCTGCGCCTTGGCGTAGTCGTTCGAGTCTGTCGGAGTAAAAGATGCGGTCAGCGTCTGCACTCCGGCTGTCAGCACCTCGCCCTCGGCGGGAGTGTAGACGAATTTACCCGGGACCGAAGCCGTGGCATTCAACTGAGCAGAGCTGAGCGCGACGCCGTAGGCAATTGGAGCAGGCGTGGACCAGCTAATGACCGGCGTTGCCTTGGTCACGATCAGCGACATGGAAGCCTGCGCCGTGGTGTTGGCCGTGGCGTCCGCAGGCGTGAAGACTGCCGTAATCGTATGTGTTCCCGCCGGGAGCATCTCGCCGACTCCAGGGCTGTATGTGAATTTTCCCGGAACCGAGGCCCTGGCATTGAGCTCAGCGGCGCCGAGCGCTGTACCGTAGGCGATCGGAACAGGCGCCGGCCAGGTGATGACCGGCTTCACCGGGGCCACTTTTGCGGCTGGCGCTTGTACGGCCGGCGCTTGTGCGGCTGGCGTTTGTGCGGCCGGCGTTTGTATGTGCCATTGGCCATCCGCGCCCTTCACATAGGTCGCGCCCTTGTAAGTCCGTGTTTCAATTCCGCCCTGCTGTTGGGAGGCAATGACGCTCGGAGTTTTCTGGAGGTGCCATTCTCCATCCGCGCCCTTCACATAGGTCGCGCCCTTGTAAGTCCTCGTTTCCTGCACTGTCTGCTGGGCGGGAGTACTGGGGCTGGGTTGGGCCGCCCGTTTAGCGTCTTCATAATCCGCGCTTTCCGCTTTGCCCGCTGGCGCTATCGCTTTGCCCGCGGGCGCTGTCGGTTTATCCGCTGGCGCTATCGGTTTGCCCGCAGGTGCTATCGGTTTGTCCGCTGGCGCTATCGCTTTGTCCGCTGGCGCTATCGCTTTTTCCGCTGGCGCGAGCGGCTTCTGTGTTTCTGCCGCCGGCAAGGAGACTGCGGGGCGAGCCGGAGCGGGCTTGACCGGGATCTTTACCGGGACTTCTGGCTTGGCGACGACGGTGTCCGGTCCTGACCCCAACCCCAGCTGCGTAAGGGTACGAGATTCCACCTCGGAAGGCGCCTTCTCTGAAAAACCACGCCTGAAGTTCTTGAGACTAAAACCGCTCCTCTTCTCCGGGTTTGCGGGCAAGCCACATGCGGTTCGGGCCATCTGCCGGATCAGGCGGGAAATCTGCGAATCTTCCAGCGCCAGCGGAATCGCAGTGGTCTGCATGCGCCGCACGGCATTGTAATCGTTGGGTATTTTCCATTGCGCCGGACGGGTGAGCGCCTTTGTGATCTGCTCTTCGGAAACGCCTATGGAACGAGACTCAAACCGGTTGAGCACGATTTCCAGTTTGGGAACCGAGGTGGAAAAGTACTGCGAAATCAGACGATTTGAGTTGCGCAGTCCGGCGATGCCGGCCTGGATAACCAAGTAGACCGTGGATCCTTCTTTGAACAGGCTTGTCCCCATCAAATCAAGCCTGGACCCCATATCGATGACCACGTTGTCAAAGTCTTGCCGCGCGACTGTAATCAGCCTGTCAATGGCTTCTTTGGTAGCGTCATACTGGGGAAACTTGCCGGGAGCCGCTAATACCGAGACACCCGAGCTATGCTTGACCAGCAGCCTGGACAGAAAACTCGAATCCAGCCGGTTGAAGTTCTGAAGAGCATTGATGGTGGAGTATTCTGCGACCACGCCGAGATTCAACGCGGCGTCACCCAGCGGGAGGTCAAGATCAATCAACAGGGTGTTTTGGCCTGACTCCTGGGCCAGAGCTACCGCAAGATTACAGGCCAGCGTGGTGACGCCGTCGCCTCCCTTGGCGCCTAGAAACACCAGAAGCCTGCCACCCGTCTTCTTCGGAATGCGCGTTGCCGGACGCCGGGCAGAGGCCCGCACCAAAGCTTCGGCCATGGTGCCTTGCGCGAAGGGCAAGGTGAGAAACTCGCGAGCGCCCGCGCGCATGCAGCGAACCAGCAGTTCCGGATCGGTCTTCAGCGAATAGACCATTACCGTCGCCGTGCCACTTGCGCAGATGCTCTCCACCAGTTCCAGGGCGTATTCGGGGTTGCTGTCCAGGTCGATGATGATGACATCGTAATGCTGCTCCAGCAGCCTGGGTACATCGTCCAGACTGGGGGGATAGGAAGAAAACTCCCGGATTTCGCCCCCCTGGCATCCGGTAAGAGCGCTAACCGCCGCCTTGCGGCGATCCCCATCCGGGCCAATGAGCGCAATCGTCAGCATGTCGCCTCCGAGTGAGTCCGGATACTGATCATCAAGATATGAAGAAGACTCTGAATTCACGATATTGCTTCCCCCTGACGCTTGCGACTTGCCTTGCGGGTTAGCCGAAAACTGATACGATGATTGCCAATTGGACATGATACTAGCTCCAAATCTCAACGAGCAAAGAAGGACACCAAAGTTCCAATGGCGATGGCTGGAGCGTAGGGCATCTTACGCTTCAGTAAATCATCGAGCGAACTCTCCGCATCGCCACTCTCTTTGATCCGCTTCCCGCCTAAAACCAGATCGCCGGCGTACCGCAACAGCTTCCTGAAGATTTTGTGATAGGCGATCCAGCATATCGCCATGATTCCCCCAGCCATGGCGGTGAAAAACACTGCCCAGAAAGTTTGTTCCAGACCAATCCAGGCGCCGATTGCGGCGCACAGCTTTACGTCCCCGCTGCCCATGCCGCCCAGCCAGAAAAACAAACCGTAGATCAACAAACCGAGCCCCAGGCCTGCACAGCTCTGTCCCAGGCCATGCCAGCCAAAGGTTCGGCTGCTGCCACCCCAGTCAGGACGCCAAGGGGAAATCACAACTCCAGCCAGCAGAAACGGAAGCACCAGCCAGTTGGGGATGCGACGATCGCGCAAATCCGTGAACGTAGCCACGGCGAGTACGATCAGCGTTGGCCACAAAGCAATCGAACGCATACCCAGTATTCCTTTCCCCCAACGTTACGTAAAACTATACTCTTACAGTTGTCCAACTATTCTTGCAATTATCGTACCAAACTTTAAAAGCCGCAAACTGCCTGAAATCAGATAGTTGTCGTCTCACAGTCCAGACTGGTGTACACGGATGTTTACGGACGCGTGTCCCAGAGTGAAGCAGGGGGTATACACCCACCAGGCGCAAACATCCATGGCCGCCCGCGTAGCATAACAGCGAAGCAGAGGCACAAACACTGTGGAATCATGAACAACCCAGCGGCTTTTATACGGGGGTACCTACTTAATAAGCATCTGGAATGTTTCATAATTAATTGGGCCTGAAAGTCATCAAAACAGGGCATGACAATGATCCCAGCGGATAGGCGATTCGGGGGCACGGTTCGATATTTTACCCTCCGCCTGAAAGAGATTCGATCTCTATATTATTGCAAATAAATAATTTATGTTCTGTCTATCTGAGTAAAAGGGGGATTGGCGAAGGCGCGTATTTTGTATACGAGCTCCTAGCCTTCATTGATCAAAATTCCCAATTGAAAAATATTACCAAAGTAAGCTCGACAAGCTGATGAATCGGCGCTAGTATGTGTAGTCAGAGTCGACTATTGGCAATTGAGTTCTTTGGGCATTGTTACCACGGGGGTAGTATTACTTAAGTGGCAACAATGTGGTAGCATATGCTCTTTGGCTTTCCTCCGTTGATTCGGGGGCAATGGTTGTGTCGTCTCGCTTCATCCCCAGAAGCGGTTTATTGTGTTTTCCAAGATCGTGAGTCCAGCAATGATTAAGATTGGACTGTATTCGGAAGACCGTACGCTTCATACGCTGCTTTCCTCCGCTCTCGGGAAAGAATACGAGATTACTCTTGAGCCGGAAGAGGATGGAATCAATGTGCTCCGGGCTGCCGGAGATTGCGATGTCATGATTCTGGATTTACATTCGAATCATGATTCGCTACATAAGCGGATTGAGTGTACCCAGCGCCTGATTGCATCTCAAGTTCCTGCGGTGGTGATGGCCGACGATGCCCTTCGGTCCACTGCGTTTGAACTGGTTCGCTCCGGTGCTTTTGGCTACTGCCGCCGGCCGCCTTCGATTCGCGATCTCAAGACCGTGCTCAGCCGGGCGTATGAGAACTCTACACTCCGGCGGCAACTGCAGAATGTGCAACAGCAACTTGAGGTGCCTGGCGGTTGCGACCGGCTGATCGGATCGAGTCCGCAGATGCAGCGGGTTTATCAACTGATCAATCGCGTAACCAACCTCAACGCCGCAGTGCTGGTGACCGGCGAGAGCGGAACAGGAAAAGAACTGATTGCCCGCGCCATTCACAATCTGGGCTCCCGCGCCGAACGTCCGTTTGTGGCCGTCTCCTGCGGCGCAATCCCTGAGACTTTGATTGAGGCCGAGTTGTTTGGCCATGAAAAAGGCGCTTATACCGGCACGGTAGGGTCTCGTGAAGGCTACTTCGAGCAGGCTGCCGACGGCACGTTGTTTCTGGACGAGATCGGCGACCTGAGCATATTCACGCAGGTCAAGCTGTTGCGCGTTCTTCAGGAGATGGCATTCAGCCGCCTGGGCAGCAATAAACTCATCCCCCTGCGGGCACGGCTGATCTTCGCCAC
>Ga0181536_10000348_pt1 | contig 55891 bp, 55 predicted proteins | sample PEATcosm2014_Bin_41_FD_121105 | JGI IMG/M metagenome (GOLD analysis project Ga0181536, IMG submission 121105) | Peatland microbial communities from MTU Mesocosm Facility, Houghton, MI, USA - PEATcosm2014_Bin17_60_metaG | ecosystem: Environmental > Terrestrial > Soil > Wetlands > Peat | place...
CTCTGTCTCTTCATCCGACGGGGTGTTGATCCACCCGACCGGTCCGTGTACTCGTAATCGGGCCATCGGCGGCATGGGTGAGTGGCGGAATGGCAGACACCTCTGCCCCGAGTGGTGGGTGCAGGGCCCCCCGAAAGGGAATGTCCCCGTGTTCGAAATGATCGAACTCAGCGGGCGACTACCAACGAAGTGAGCGCCACCATCGCCACCAGTATCAGTGCCATCAGGACGAGTAGGGTGGTCGCTTGCGATCCCGTGCCCTTCGTGCTGGCTTCCTGCTCGCCCGACCGATCAGGTTGCGGTGAACCCACGACTCTGCCCTCCTTGGGTGTTATCCGATGATCTTCACCATGACGGTGGTGGGGTTGAGCGGCACCGACGACGTGTTGCTGGTAATAACCAACGGATAGGTGCCGGGTGCGAGGCTGCGTGACGTGGATATCAGGGCAACGAACGTCTTCGCAAGAGCCACGTAGGTCGCCCGCACGGATGGACCGTTGTTGAACGACACCAGAATGTCAGCCGCCGAAGCGAGCGAGCTGGGAATAGGCAGCAGCTTGGCACCGAGGACCGAGAATGCAACCGGCACTGGCAACCCGTGGATGACCCAAAGGTTGCCAGGCAGGTACATCTTGATCGCCGCCGCCACCGTGAACGACTGCTGGACTTGTGGAGCAGCCAAGTAGGTGGCATCCCCGGCCTGGTTGGCGTCGAGGGTGCAGGTGCCGAAGCTAATGAAGCTGACCACGCCGCTTGAGATCAAACACACCGCACTACTCGTAGCGTCGACGGTGATGACGACCGGATTCCCCGACGCACCGCCAGTCGCCACGGGCGTGTAGGTGGGACCACCTACCACAGCGTTGGTCGGCTTTGGCGAGGTGAACGTGATCGTCTGAGGCACCTGTGTCTGGTATGCGCCGATGTCGCACGGCGTGGGCCGTGGAACGCCTCGCTGGTCTGTGCCAGAACAGAGCGAAGCGTTCGTGACGGCGCCGATGGCGGCACTACCAGGTTCAAGGGCGATGGTCTGGGTAGGCCCGCCGTTGTTCTGGAGTCCCGTAGGGTCAAGGCCAGCGGGCGTGTCGGAGAGCGAGGTGCCACTGAATCCGCACGATGTGTCGTCGGCAAGGTTGTAACCGCCGTCGGTGATTCCGCCACAGTCCACTCCGTTTCCGGGGTTGGCGACGATGGTGGCGGCGAGGGTGGCGCCGACGATCTCAGCGCCATAGACGGGAGGATCGTTCTCGTAGTAGCTGACTGCTTTGTTGCCCGAGATAGTGCTGTTGGTGATGGTCCCACCAATGATGCCGCCGCCCGTGGGGACAGCATTCCCGTCGCTAGTAGCACTGTTGCCCGAGATGGTGCTATCGGTGATGGTCACCCCACCACTGATTCCGCCGCCGCTGCTGCCGTTGCTGCCGACTGCTTCATTGCCCGAGATGGTGCTGCCGGTGATGGTTCCCGCACCACTGATGCCGCCGCCGTTGGCGTAGCCGTAGGGGTCATTGAAGTTGCTAACGCTGTTGCCCGAAATGGTGCTGTCGGTGACGGCCATCGTGCCACTGCCCCAGGTGAAGATGCCGCCGCCGCTGCTGCCGCCGAAGTTACGTGAGATGGTGCTGTTTGTGACGGTTAGGGTCCCTGCAGAATTCTCAACGCCCCCACCCGAGCCACCGCCGTTAAAGTTACCCCCGACCTGGTTATCCGAGATGGTGCTATCGGAAACGGACACCGTGCCGCCGGAGTTGTAAATGCCGCCACCGGCACCAGGGAATGCGTCGTTACCTTCCCCATCGTTGTCCGAGATGCTGCTATTGGTAACAGTCAACGTGCCGCTGTTGTAGATACCACCGCCTGTTATTCCGCCGCTATTTCCGTTGTCCGAGATGCTGCTATTGGTAACAGTCAACGTGCCGCTGTTGTAGATACCACCACCCATAACATCGCCATGGTCGTTCCCGTCTTCGATGGTAAGCCCAGCGATAGTGGCACTAACACCGTTCCCAACATGGAAGACCCGTGCGGCACCGTTCCCACTTATCGCCAGCGAGCTTGCGCCCGGGCCGTCAATCGTGAGGTTGTTGGCGGTGATCTCGATAGGCCCGCTCGTTAATGTGATGAGGCTACAAGACGGTGAAAGAGCAAAGCTGACGATGTCGCCAGGGTTGGCGCCCGTTGCCGCCTGACGAAACGACCCAGGTCCCGAGTCGTTGCAGTTCGTGACGAGATCGGTGCCCGGTTCTAGTCGTTGAGAGAAGGCTTCAATTAGCGTCTGAGCGCCGGCGTCAGAGTCGTAGTAGAAGCCCACCATTACACAGAAAGATTGGGAGGTACATGACACGTCTTTGAGGGAGGACTGGCTCCCTGGACTGGGGCTGGGAATGACCGACCAAGCAGTCCCGTCCCAGGACTCGACCAGCGTTCCGGTCGATCCAACGCCCGCCACCACGCAGCTGGTCGGACCTGTGCAAGACACACCGCTGAAGGTGCCATCGTCGGGACTAGGGGTGACCGACCAAGCAGTCCCGTCCCAGGACTCGACCAGGCTCTGACCAGTCGAGTCGTCCCCAACTACCAAACAGCTGGTCGGACCCGTACAAGACACACCGCTGAAGGCGCCATCGTCGGGGCTAGGGGTGACCGACCAAGCAGTTCCGTCCCAGGACTCGATCAGGCTCTGAGCGGAACCTGCGTCGTCGATAGTGTCGCCCACGGCAACGCAATAAGTCTGATTGGTGCAAGAGATGCTCACGAGGAAAGGTTGACTGCCGGGACTTGGGCTAGGGGTGACCGACCAAGCAGTTCCGTCCCAGGACTCGACCAGGGACTGCCAGGCCGACCCGTTGTAATAGTCACCCACTGCCACGCAGCTGGTCGGACCTGCGCAAGACACGCTGTTGAGGTCGCCTGGACTAGGGCTAGGGGCGACTGACCAAGCCGTCCCGTCCCAGGACTCGATGAGGGTCTGATAGGTCGACCCGTTGTCGTATTCACCCACTGCCACGCAACTACTCGGACCGGCACACGACACTCCGTTGAGGTAGTTGTAACTACCCGGACTCGGGCTAGGGGCGACCGACCAAGCGGTCCCGTTCCAGGACTCAATAAGCGTCTGAGTAGTCGATCCACTGTTGTAGTCACCCACTGCCACGCAGCTAGTCGGACCGGTGCAAGACACGCTGTTGAGGACGCCTGGACTAGGGCTGGGGCTGACGACCAGCGTGTCGGCTGTGGCTGCCTGCTCATGGAGCACGACAACGCCGAACATCGCCAGTGCCGTGACCAAAGCAAGAGCGATGCGTGGTCGCCTGTGAGCACCGAACATCGAGAACCGCCGCCGTAACGCCATGATGTGTCTCCCTCCGCTGGGCGCTACTCGTCACCTTTCGTCCGAGTGAGGCTGGCGACCAGGGTCGATCGGCTCTGATGTGTGGTGATAGGTGTTGACAGTTCGGTTGACGGGGTCTCGTCGAGCACTCGGTGTGGCAACTGGACCGTTCTCCGCCGTAGGGGAGGCAGCCGACCTCGCTCGGACGGAAGGAGCCATTACCCGGCCAAAGACCCGGAAGAGATCAAGTCGGGGGCGAGTTCCGTCGACGACAAGGCCATGAAGACACGATTCGCTCGGGCCCTCCGCCGCCAGTGGGTGCGCCCCGAATTCGCCGTCCGGCGTCCTGAACCCGGCGGGCGACTATGAACGAGTATCTCCCCGTACTCCTCGGCTCCATCGATGAGCGTTTCCTCGACTACCTCGACGAAGACGGCGAAATGCTCGTCGACACCGTGCGTCGGTTGCGGCTCTACACAAACGCCCTCTTGAGCGGTTCCATCAGCCCCGCCGCCGTGGCCGAGGACTGGGACGACTTCTACGACCTCATCCCGTCCTTCGTGACGGCGTATGCCCCCGAGTGGGTAGGGCACCTGGAAACGATGGCCACGTTCCTTGGAGGGGTCGGAATCACCGACCACGCCCCGCTGAGCGAAGACGACGTCGCCTACTTGATGGCGCTGGAACCGGTGCTCGACCGGTACTGCGAGTTGGGGAGCACGGAGGAATAACTGAGTGTTCGTGGCTGGGCCTCGCCGACCTGTGCCCTGCGCCCGGTGCGGCCATGGCCGGGGCGTGCATCGGGGTGGGTATGTAACGGCCTGAACCGATCGTGCTCATGTCCACGCTTCGTCACCGGTGGCGATGAGCCCCACCTGGCACGTAACGACCCCCGATGGGATCAACTCCCGGCATGGGTCAAGATGGGACCCGTGAACGAGTTCTTGGTCGCCTACCTCTTAACTGTCGACGAGAAACTCCTCGACTACCTGGACCCGAACGGCGACATGGCCCTCGGCGTTGTCCGCCGGTTGCGGCAGTACACGACCGCCCTGCTCGATGGGTCCGTTTCGCCCACCGAAATCGTGAAGGACTGGCCCGATTGGTATCTCCTGGCGCCGGCTTTTGTGGCGGCGTACCTGCCCGAAGACATCGAAGTGATGGAACAGAAGGCGGCATTCCTGAAAGCCGCCGAGAGCGGGAGGGCCGTGGCGCTCACCGGCGTTGACCGGACCTACTTGACGGCGCTCCGGCTGCACCTGGACATGTACCCCGAGATGTTTGTCACCGGGGAGTAGTTCATCGAGAACCCCGGATCACGACTCAACCTGGACAGATGGTGGTGGTCAAATCCATAGGTGGCCATTTCGTTTTGGCCATGAAAGACCCCCATCATCGAGCAAGCTCAAATCAGCGGGTCCCATGCCAGGGGGCATTTTCAAGTAGCAAAATCGAGGCGGGGGAGTAACACCCGGTGGCTGGTTGAATCCGTGGCAGCTCGGGCGAGCACTCCGAGTACGGTTCGGGCAACATCCCCGGGTAATCGGACCGGCGGGGGAGTCTGACGGTTCAAGTCAGTCCCACAGCGCCGAGGCCATCGCCTGCGCAGCGGCCTCGTGCTGTTGATCAAGGATGTGGCCGTACACGTCGGCGGTGATTCTGATCGACGTGTGCCCGAGAATCTTCGAGACCACCTCAATGGGTACACCCTGGGCAAGCATGATCGACGTCGCCGAGTGCCGCAGCTCATGTGGATGCCATTTGCCTATGCCCGCTCGTTTCGTCACGGTCGCAAATATCTTTCGGTGATTGTCGGGGTCGAGGGGCGTGCCGATTGGGGTACAAAATACGAGTTCGTGATCCTCCCATGCGTCCCCAGCGGCCACTCGCTCCTTGCCCTGTCGACTCTGGTGGTCGAGGAGAGCTGTGATCACTGGGGCAGGTAGCTGGATCGTTCGCCAACCCTTCTTACCGGTCTTCCCCTGGCTCATAACGATCCCACCCGGCTGGCGGGTAAGCGCCTGACGTACCAGCACTTGACCCTTTTTGAGGTCAACATTCTTCCACGGGAGCCCAAACGCTTCGCCGGGACGCATGCCGGTGGCCAACATGAGGACATAGAGAGCCTCCAGCCGCTCTCCATGGAGGGTGTTCAGCAGCTTTCTTGCCTGCTCCACAGTAAGTGAACGTCCATCTCTGATCTGCTCCAAACGAGGGCCATCGGTCAGAGAAGCAACGTTGCGTACAACCTGACCCTGGCGGACGGCGTGGTCCAATACCTGAATCAGGACCCCTCGAATGAGCCGGACAGTTCTGGGGGACAGGCCATCATCCAGCTTGGCTCGGATCAGCGCCTGGACATCGTCCGGCTGGAGCTTTCTCAGCCGTTTCTGTCCCAGTGTCGGCTTGAGATGGTGCGTGATGACGGATTCATAGTTCGCAGCCGTGCTGGGTGAGACTCGCAACGGGAGGTTGTCCTTGGACCACCGGTCCAGCACCTGGCCTACTGTGATCTGGTCGTCGGGTGGAGGTAACCCGTCGTCGATGATGCGTTGCATCTCCCGAAGCTTTTTCGCTGTTTCGGTCTTCGATTTACCGCTTACGGTCTTGCGTCGGGCTTTGCCGCTCTGGTCGTAACCGAGCAGAACAGCACCGATCCACCGCCCATCGGATGAGCGCCTGTACAGGCTGCCTTCTCCGTTCGACGCACGTCCGCCCACGTTCCTCCGGGTTCAAGCTCGTTGCTACATTCGTTGCTACAGAGCTTATATCGACCGGAAGAATCAGCGCCGTGTAGGCCTCTACCTGCGCTTTCGGGTGGAGGCGATGGGACTCGAACCCACGAACCTCTTGACTGCCAGTCAAGCGCTCTACCAGCTGAGCTACGCCCCCGAGGCGATGCACCACGTTACCAGTCCGGTTCTCGCCTCCTGGTGCTCGGTGGGCCGGGCCTCAGGCGCCGGGTGGCCGGTTCGGTTCGTCACGTCCGTAGAATCGCCGCATGGCGCGGGCTTATGACGTCCAGGGGATCGAGCGCGAGTGGCAGCGGCGGTGGGCCGACGAGCACACCTACGAGGTCGACGCCGATGACCCCCGGCCCAGTCGCTACGTCCTGTGCATGTACCCCTATCCGAGTGGTCCGGCCCACCAGGGCCATATCCGCAACTACACCTTCGGCGACCTGCTCGTTCGCCAGGCCACCATGCAGGGCTTCGCCGTGCTCTCCCCGCTCGGGTTCGACTCCTTCGGCCTGCCGGCGGAGAACGCGGCCATCCGCACCGGCGAGCACCCCCGTACGTTCACCGAAGCGCGCATCGCCGAGTTGAAGCAGAGCCTCCAGGCGCTGGGCGCGGTCTACGACTGGCGCCGCGAGATCCGCAGCCACGATCCGGCCTACATCCGCTGGAACCAGGTCATCTTCCTGCGGCTGCTCGAGGCGGGCCTGGCCTATCGGGCCATGGCGCCGGTCAATTGGTGTCCGGGTTGCCAGACCGTGCTGGCCAATGAGCAGGTGCTGGCCGACGGCACCTGTGAGCGCTCGGGTGACGTCGTCGTGCGCCGCGACCTCGAGCAGTGGTTCTTCCGGACCACGGCGTACGCCGACGAGCTCCTGGCCGATCTCGACACCCTGGAGTGGCCCGAGCGGGTCAAGACCATGCAGCGCAATTGGATCGGGCGTTCCGAGGGGGCGGAATTCGAACTGGCGCTGGTCGGCCACCCCGACCAGGCGTTGCGGGTCTACACGACGCGCCCGGACACGAGCTTCGGGATGACCTACGCGGTGGTGGCACCCGAGCACCCGATGGTCGAGCTGCTCACCACCGACGCCCAGCGCGCCGAGGTGGAGGCGTTGGCGGTGTCGGCCGCGGCCGAGAGCGACATCGAGCGGACCGCCGAGGGCGGCCGCGAGCTGGCCAAGCGGGGGGCGTTCACCGGGGGCCATGTCGTGAACCCGTTCACGGGCGAGCCCGTCCCCGTGTACGTGGCCGATTACGTCCTCATGAGCTATGGGACGGGTGCGATCATGGCCGTGCCGGCCGAAGACCAGCGCGACTGGGACTTCGCCCAGGCCTATGGGTTGCCGGTCGTGCGCACGACCGCACCACCCGAGGACTTCGAAGGCGGGGCGTGGACGGGCGACGGCGTCAAGGTCAACTCGGGTTTCCTCGACGGCTTGAGCGTGGTCGAGGCCAAGGCCCGGGCTATCGCCTGGCTCGAGAACGAGGGCATCGGCACCGGCAAGGTCAACTACCGCCTGCGCGATTGGCTCGTGTCGCGTCAGCGCTACTGGGGGTGCCCCATCCCCGTCGTCCATTGCCCGACCGACGGGACGGTCGCCGTCCCCGAGAGCACGTTGCCGGTGCTCGCCCCCGACGACGTCGAGTTCCTGCCGACGGGGGAGTCGCCGCTGCGCCACCACGGCGGGTTCCTCCATACGACCTGTCCGACGTGCGGTGGCCCGGCCGAGCGTGAGACCGACACCATGGACACGTTCGTGGACTCGTCGTGGTACTTCCTGCGCTTCTGTGACCCGTGGGACGACGAGCGCCCGTTCGATCCGGCCGCGGCCCGGCACTTCATGCCGGTCGACCAGTACATCGGCGGCGTCGAGCATGCCATCTTGCACCTGCTCTACGCCCGCTTCTACACGAAGGCCCTCGTCGACGTCGGCTTGGCCGACGGGCTCGGGCGCGAGCCGTTTCGCCGGTTGTTCACCCAGGGCATGATCCGCATGGACGGGACCAAGATGTCGAAGTCCAAGGGCAATTTGGTGGCACCGGCGAAGTACTTCGACACGGTCGGTGCCGACGCGCTGCGCCTGTTCCACCTCTTCGTCGGGCCGCCGGCCGACGACGTGGACTGGACCGACCAGACCGACGAGGTGATCGACGGGTGCGGCCGATTCCTCGACCGGGTATGGCGATTGGTCGTCGGGAGCTCCGAGGACGACACCGGCACCGAGGCGGCCGACGTGTCCTGGCGCGACGGCGAGGCCGCCGCGCCCGACATCGTCATGGTGCGGGCCACCCATCGCCTGGTGGCGACGGTGACCGCAGACCTCGAGCGCTGGTCTTTCAACACCGCGGTGGCCCACCTCATGGAGTTCACCAATGCCCTGGCGCGCTACCGGCGCGAGGCCCCCGGCGGCCCACATCGGCCGACCTTCGACGCCGCCGCCGACGCCCTGGTGCTCCTGCTCGCCCCCATGGCACCGCACCTGAGCGCGGAGGCGTGGGAGCGCCGGCGCGGTGCGGGCGCCCGTGTCCACGGCGAGTCGTGGCCCACGTTCGATCCCGTGCTGGCCAAGGAGGACGTGGTCACGATGGTCGTCCAGGTCAACGGCAAGGTGCGCGACAAAGTCGAGGTGGCCGCCGACATCACCGAGGACGAGGCCGTGCGCCTCGCCCGGTCGCTCGACAAGGTAATCGACGCCCTCGGCGGCGCCCAGCCGACCCGGATCGTGGCCCGCCCGCCGCGCCTGGTCAACATCGTCGTATGACCCGGGGTGTCGAGTCGGTGGCTACGACGAGCGAAGCCCCTCGAGCAACCCGGTCCAGCGTTCGCGGGGCATGCGGTACGGGGCGTAGAAGCTGATCCGGGTGACCATGTCGCCGAAGCGCTCGGCCAGCGCGCCGGGCACGTCCTCGGGTGGCGCCACCACGGCGAAGGCGTCGACCACGTCGTCGCCGATCAGCTCGGCCATCTGCGCCCACTGGCCGCGCTTGGACAGCCGGTTGAGCTCGACGTGCAGGTCGCCCCAGCCGTGGAGGGCGAGGACGGGGAGGTATGCCGGCGTCGACCCGTAGAACGCCAGTTGGGCCTTCACCGCGGCCGAGGCGGCGTGCCGCTCCGCCTCGTCGGTCCCGGTCACGATCATGGCCGGGTACGAGACTTCGATGTCCGCCCGGTTGCGGCCCGACCGCTCGAGCCCGCGATCGAGAGCCGGCATGGTGATCTCGCGCATGTAGCGCTCGGTGGTGAACCCGTGGGCCAAAAGCCCGTCGGCCACCTCGCCGGCCACCTCGGTCATGCGCGGTCCCACGGCGGCGAGAAAGACCTTGGGCTTCCCGTAGGGGTTGGGGCCCGGATCGAACATGGGGGTCATGAGCGTGTGGGTGTAGAAGTCCCCCTTGAACCGCAATTTCCCGCCGATGTTCCAGGCGTCCCAGATGGCGTGGAGCGCCTCGATGTACTCGCGCATGCGGGCGGCCGGGCGCGACCACGGCATCGAGTATCGCTTCTCGATGTGGGGTCGGATCTGCGAGCCCAGGCCGAGCATGAAGCGGCCTTCGGAATAGCGCTGGAGATCGTTGGCCACCACCGCCATGGACATCGGGTTGCGGGCGAACGCCACCGTGATACCCGTTCCGAGCTCCACCCGTTCGGTGTGCTCGGCCGCCAGCAACAGGGCCAGGAACGGGTCGTGTGCCGTCTCGGCGCACCACACGCCGTCGAAGCCGTCCTCCTCGGCCTGGCGCGCCGTCTCGACGGCGTCGCTGGGGTCGAGCCCGATCCCTCCGTCTACCAGCATCGGGCGCACCCTAACCCGCCCACATAATTCTCTGCATATGCGAACATGGGGAGATGATCCGGTGCCCTTCCGGCATGGGAATCCGGCCATCGTGAGCGCGCCGGACGCGCTCGGCGACGGTGGTGCCGCCGAGGCCGCTCGAGACGAATTCCAGCGCCAGATGCTCGCCGCCTACGAACGCGGCATTCTCGACGGCCCGGAGTACACGGCCCGTGTCGCGGCGCTCGAGTCGGCGGCCTCCATAACCGCCATGGCGGCCATCGCGGCGCGGCCCCCGTCCGGCGCGTCGGCGGGCGATTGGGCGGCTTTCGCGGCCCTGGACCCGGTCGACCTGGCCCGTCTGGCCGCAGCGCCGACCAGGAAGCCGGTGCGGAGCCACCGCTCGCGATACGCCGCTCTCGTCGCCGTGGTTGTCGTCTTCGTCGTCATGGTGGTGGCCGGGTTGTTGTACGCGTCGCGGCTGCACGATTCGTCGGAGACGGGCGGTGTCGTCGTCGCGCCCCTGGTCGTGGCCGGCGCATCCTGAGGGCCCGAGCGGCCCGCGCCGCCGATCGCTACGCGTCGCCAGGCGAACCGCTCTCGCCGCGGCGCTCGCGCAGATAGCGCTCGAGCTCCGCGGCCAACTCGTCGCCCGTCGGGATCTGGCCGACGTCGAGCGGGTTGCCCTCGGCTTCGTCGACGCTCAGCTCGAGCTGGCGAACCATCGCGGTGTGCTCGGCGCTCTTGGCGATGAGCTCGTCCACCTTGCGCAGCGCGGCGTCGCCGGCGCCGTGGAGGGCGGAGGAGTCGATCGACAGCCCGGCCACCGCACCGAGGCCGTCGAGGAGGGCGGCGCTGGCGGCCGGGAAGGGCATCGCCGACGCGTAGTGCGGGACCCGTGCCCACAGCCCCACGGCGTCGATCCCGACTTCCCCGAGAGCGATCTCCATCGCCCCCCACACGCCGGAGGGCACGTCGATCTCGCCTTGGACGATCCCGACCCGGGCCACGAGCTCGGCGCTCTGGGGTGGCGCGGTGGCGGCCAGGCGCACCGGGCGCGTATGGGGCGCCGGGGCGGGAAAGGCCCCGAGGCCGACCACCAGGCGCACGCCCAGCTCGTTGGCGAGGCCGACGACGGCCTCGACGAACGGGCGCCACCGGAAGTCGGGCTCGGGCCCGACCAGGTAGCAGACGTCGCGCCCGTCGCGGTCGGTGCCCGTCCGGACCTGGATGACCGGCCAGGTGAGCCCCTCGTTGACGCCGTGGACGATATGGACCACCGGACGCCGTGCCCGCTGGTCGATGAGCTCGTCGCCGTTGAACGTGGCGACCAACTCGGTCGGCTCGTGGGCCAACAACGCCGAGATGGCGCCGTCCGCCCCGAGCCCGGCGTCCACCCAGCCGTCGAGGGCGACGACCAGGACGGGCCGATCCAGCGCCCGGGTGGAGTGACGTTCGTACAGCGGCATGGTCGACGCGTCGCTCAGCCGGCGTCGAGCGCGGCTTGGGCCGCCTCGGCCAGTTGTACGACGGACTCGGCCCACCCGTCGATGCTCGAGCGGTCGCCGGCGGCCGCGCCGCCGACATAACGGGCGTAGACGCCCTGGACGATGCAGGCGAGCTTCCAGTACCCGAAGGCGACGTAGAAGTCGAGGCGCGACAGGTCGCGTCCCGAGGCCTTCTCGTAGCGGGCCCGCATCTCGGCCCGGCTCGGGAACCCGTCCACGATGGTCGGCGTCAATCCGAGGGTCGCCGCCTGGTCGCCGGGCTCGGCCCAATAGACCATCAGCATTCCCACGTCGGCCAACGGGTCGCCGAGCGTGCAGATCTCCCAGTCGAGCACGGCGCGCACCGAGCCGTCGGGCCCGAGGACGGTGTTGTCGAGCCGGTAGTCGCCGTGGACGATCGTGCTGGCTGACTGCGGCGGGATGTCGTCGGCCAGCCGGTCGTGCACCGTGGCCACGATGGCGGCCGCTTCTGACCCCGGGACCTGCGAGTTGGCGAATTGTTCCCGCCAGCGCCGCAGCTGGCGCTCGATGTATCCGTCGCGCTTGGCGAAGTCCCCGAGCCCCACGGCGTCGACATCGACCGCGTGCAGGGCGGCCAGCGTGTCGGCGACCGACTCGCCGGCCCGGCGCCGGCCCCGTTCGTCCAGGGCGCGCTCTGCCGTCGCCTTGTCGCGCAGGATGTGGCCCTCGACGAACTCCATGACGTAGAAGGGGCGGTCGTTGACGGCCTCGTCCAGGCACAGTCCGAGCGTGTGGGGAACGGGCACCGGGGTCGGCCCGAGGGCGGCGATGACCCGGTACTCGCGGCCCATGTCGTGCGCCGTGGGCAGCACGTGGTGCAACGGTGGCCGTCGGAGCGCGTACACGTGGCCGGCCGCGTCCGTCACCCGGTAGGTCAGGTTCGAGCGCCCGCCGGCGATGAGCTCGAACTGCAGGGGGGGCTCGGCGCCCTCGACGTGGGAGGCGAACCACGACGACACCCGGTCGGCGGCGACCCCCTCGACCGCGCCCCCCTCGACCTGCTCCGTGGTGGCCATCCCCGCACGCTACCGCCGGCATCCGTTGGCCGGCACGGCCGCGCCCGTGGCCAGGCACGGTGACAGCACCGGGCCGGTAGGGTCTTGCGAGTGATCGACGTGACCGACGACCTCTTCGAGACCGCCGTCCTCGAGCGCTCCGACCACGTGCCGGTCGTGGTCGACCTGTGGGCGCCGTGGTGCGGGCCGTGCAAGACCCTGGGCCCGATCCTCGAGAAGGTGGTCGGGGCCACCGGCGGTGCGGTCGAGCTGGCCAAGGTGAACGTGGACGACAACCCGCGCATCTCGGCCACCTTCCAGACCCAATCGATCCCCGCCGTGTACGCCATCGTCAACCGCCAGGTCGTCGACGGGTTCGTCGGGGCCGTGCCCGAGGCTCAGGTCCGGGCCTTCGTCGATCGACTGGCACCGGCGCCCTCCGAGGCCGACATCCTGGCCGCGGCCGGCGACGAGGAGTCGCTGCGCCGGGCCCTCGAACTCGAGCACGACCACCCGGGCGCGGTGGCCGCCCTGGCACGTCTGGTGCTCGGCCAGGGCGATCCCACCGAGGCCCTCGAGCTGCTCGCCCGAGTGCCCGAGACCTCCGAGACCCGCCAACTGGCCGCCGAGGCGCGCCTCGCCGCCTCCGATGTCGACGTGCCGGCCGACGGGGTCGACGTCCTGCTCGACGGGCTGCTGGCCAAGGTGAAGGACGACGAGGTCGCCCGGCAGGAATTCCTCGACCTGCTCGAGACGCTCGGCCCCGACGATCCCCGCACGGCGCGCTATCGCAAGGCCCTCGCCACCCAGCTGTTCTGAGGCCGGTGCGACTGACCATCGGCGACACCGGCCTCGACCTCTCCACGCGGGTGGCCGTGATGGGGATCTGCAACCGGACCCCGGACTCCTTTTACGACCGCGGCGCCACCTACGACGCCGACGCCCTCTACGCCCGGGCCGAGCGGTTGGTCGCCGATGGTGCGGACATCATCGACGTGGGCGGGGTGAAGGCCGGGCCGGGACCCGAGGTGACCGAGGCGGAGGAGCTCGACCGGGTCGTCCCGGTCATCGAGGCGTTGTCGGCCCGCTTCGCCGTCGCCTTGTCGGTCGACACCTGGCGGGCGTCGGTGGCCCGCGCCGCCTACGGCGCCGGCGCGGTGATGGGCAACGACATCTCGGGCTTCGCCGACCCCGGCTACCTGCCGGCCGCGGCCGAGTCCGGGGCGGCGGTGGTGGCCACCCACATCCGCCTCGCGCCCCGAGTACCCGATCCCGATCCCCACTATGACGACGTCGTCGCCACCGTGCGTGCCTTTCTGGTCGATCGGGCCGAGCGTTGTCTGGCGGCCGGGATCCCGTCAGACAAGATCGTGATCGACGCCGGCCTCGACCTGGGCAAGAGCGCCCCCCAGTCCTTGGCGTTGCTGCGGGCTTCGAGCGAGCTGGCCGCGCTCGGGTACCCGCTGTTGTTGTCGGCGTCGAACAAGACGTTCCTCGGGCGCGTCCTTGACCTTGAGATCGACCAACGAGAAGACGCCTCGTTGTCCGCCACGGCCATCGGCGTGGCGCTCGGGTGCCGGGTGGTGCGCGTCCACGACGTGGCCCGGGCCCGGCGCGCCTGCGACGCGCTGTCGGCCGTGCTCGAGGCGCCCTGATGGCGTCGGCGCGCCCCGTCGGACGAGCCACGTCACCGCCCGCCGACGCCGTGGCCTACCTCGTGCGCGGGGACGATCCCTCGCTCGTGGCCCAGGCGGTCCACCAACTGGTGGCCCGCCTGGCCGGCGACCACGACCCGACCCTGGTCGTCGAGGAGCACGGATCCGTCGGTGCCGACGACCTCGACGCGGCCGGCGTCGTCGACGCGCTGACCACACCCCCGTTTCTTGCCGACCGGCGCATCGTCGTCGTGCGCGACGCCGGCCGCCTGGGGGCAACCGAGGCCGGTCGCCTCGTCGAGTGCCTCGATGCCCCCGTCCTCGGGGTGCGTGCCGTGTTCGCCGCCGGCGGGGGGACGGTGCCGGCCACGCTGGTCAAGGCCATCGAGCGCTCAGGGGCGGTGGTCGACACCTCCCTTCGCTCCGGACGCGATCGTGCCCAATGGCTGGCCGAGCACCTGCGGGCCGCGCCGGTCCGGCTCAACGCCGCCGCCGCCGCCCGCCTCGAGGAACATCTCGGCGGCGACGTCAACCGGTTGTCAGGGCTGGTCGACACGTTGGCCGCGGCGTACGGCGTGGGCGCGACCGTCGACGAGGCGCAGCTGGTCCCGTTCCTCGGTGAACCGGGGACGGTGGCCCCCTGGGACCTCACCGACGCCATCGACGCAGGGCGCACCGAGGAGGCGCTGGCCATGCTGACCCGGTTGCTCGGGCCCGGGGAATTCCATCCCCTGGCCCTGCTCGGTATCCTGCACCGTCATTACGCGGCGATGCTGCGTCTCGACGGAGCCGAAGTGGCCACGGGCGAGGAGGCGGCCGCGCTCCTCGGGATGCGCAGCGCGTTCCCGGCCAAGAAAGCGCTCGAGCAGTCGCGTCGGCTCGGTTCGGCGCGCGTCGGCCGGGCCGTCGTGTTGTTGGCCGGCGCCGACCTCGACCTTCGCGGCCGGAGCGCCTTGCCCGGTGATGTGGTCCTCGAGGTCGTCGTGGCCCGCCTTAGCCGGTTGGCCGGCGCGCGCCAGGGGTCGGGCGCGACCGCGGGTCGCCGACGGCGCTGATCGGACCGTCGGGCTCGACGACCCGGTGGAACTGACCGCCGTCGGCGACGGCGGCCGGGCTCAGCCCCGTTCGGCCGCGGCGGCGCGCCGCATCAGGCGGGACTTGCGGTTGGCGGCCTGGTTCTTGTGGATGACGCCCTTGGCCGCCGCCCGGTCGATGCGCCGGACGGCCGCCGCGATCAGCTCCTCGGCGTTCTCGGCGCCCGCCTCGATGCCCACCAGGGCGCTCTTCGAGCGGGTGCGCATCTCGGAGCGCACCGACTTGTTGCGCAGGCGTCGATGCTCGTTCTGGCGGTTGCGCTTGATCTGGCTGCGGATGTTGGCCACGTGACGGTCTCGCTGATCTGCTCGGGTGGGTGGTCCCCGCCGCTGCTGGGGGTGGTCCGGCACCAGGGCACCGACCGGGTCTGCATGCTAGCAGGAGGGCGGGCCGGCCTCCTGGGCACGAAGGGGGTGTGGGTCGCCGGTACGCTCGCAGGGCTGTGCTGCCCACCGCCCGGATCCGCAATTTCTCCATCATCAGCCACGTCGACCATGGGAAGTCGACGCTGTCGGACCGCATCCTGGAGCTGACCAAGACGGTGGACCCCCGCCTCATGCGGGAGCAGTACCTCGATTCCATGGACATCGAGCGCGAGCGTGGGATCACCATCAAGGCCCAGAACGTCCGGGTCCTGTGGCATGACCACGTCCTGCACCTGATCGACACGCCCGGGCACGTGGACTTCGGCTACGAGGTGAGCCGGTCACTCGCCGCCTGCGAAGGGGCGGTGCTGCTCGTCGACGCCTCCCAGGGCATCCAGGCCCAGACCTTGGCCACCTGTTACCAGGCCCTCGAGCATGACCTGGAGATCGTCGCCGCCTTGAACAAGATCGACCTTCCCGCCGCCGACCCCGAGCGTTGCGCAGCCGAGATCGAGCAGGTCCTCGGCATCGACGCCTCGACCATCTTGCACATCTCGGCCAAGACCGGTGAAGGCGTCACCGGGCTGCTCGACGCCGTGGTGGACCGCGTCCCCCCACCGACCGGCGATCCCGAGGGCGCGCTGGCCGCATTGATCTTCGACTCGTCCTACGACCAGTACCGGGGGGTGGTGAGCTCCATCCGCGTGATGAGCGGCGTGTTGCGCTCGAACTCCCGCATCCGGTTCATGCAGGCGGGGACCGTCCAAGACGTCGAGGAGATCGGCGTGCGCAGCCCCGACCCCACGCCGACGGCCGAGCTCGGCCCGGGGGAGGTGGGCTATCTCATCGCCGGCATCAAGGACGTGGGCCATGCCCGGTCCGGGGAGACCGTCACCGATGCGGCCCGGCCGGCCCCGGCCCCACTCGAGGGCTATCGCGACCCCAAGCCCATGGTCTTCTGCGGGATCTTCCCCATCGACGGGGACCAGCTCACGGAGCTGCGCGAAGCTCTGGACAAGCTGCGGCTCAACGACTCGAGCTTCACCTTCGAGCCCGAGTCCTCGGGGGCGTTGGGGTTCGGGTTCCGCTGCGGGTTCCTGGGCCTCTTGCACATGGAGATCGTGCGTGAGCGCCTCGAGCGCGAGTTCGACCTGGCGCTCATCGCCACGGCACCGTCGGTGGCCTACGTGGCCCATCTCACCGACGGCGGCGACGTGCGCTTCGACAATCCGAGCGAGATGCCCGATCCGAGCCGGCTCGACCACATCGACGAGCCCATGCTGAAGGCCACCCTGATCGTGCCCACCGACTACATCGGCACCGTCATGGACCTGTGCCAGACCAAGCGCGGCGAGCTCGGCCAGATGGAGTACCTGTCTCCCGAACGTGTCGAGCTCGTCTACCGGATCCCCCTGGCCGAAGTGGTGGTCGACTTCTTCGACCAGATGAAGAGCCGCACGAAGGGGTACGCCAGCCTCGACTACGAGCCCGACGGGTACCAGACGGCCAACTTGGTGCGCGTCGACCTGCTCATCAACCAGGTGCCGGTGGACGCCTTCTCGACGGTCGTGCATCGGTCCCAGGCCGACACCTACGGACGGCGCATGACCGAGAAGTTGCGCGAGCTCATCCCGCGCCAGCTGTTCGACGTGCCCATCCAGGCGGCCGTCGGCGGTCGGGTCATCGCCCGAGAGACGGTGAAGGCCAAGCGCAAGGACGTCCTGGCCAAGTGCTACGGCGGTGACATCACCCGCAAGCGCAAGCTCCTCGAGCGCCAGAAGGAGGGGAAGAAGAAGATGAAGTCCATCGGCCGCGTCGAGGTGCCCCAGGAGGCCTTCATCTCCGCCTTGCGCCTCGAGGACTGACGCGATCGTCGTCCTCGTCGCTGCCGACGAGCCGCGATCTCGACTACTCGGTCACTGCCTGCCGTTGGGCCACGCCCCGGGAGGCGGCCCCGAAGATCAAGCGAACGACGACGGCGATGACGGCGAGGTCGGCCATCATCTGGACCATGACCACCGTGCGGGCGATGTCGGCCTTCGGCACGATGTCACCAAATCCCACGGTGGAGAAGATCGTGACCGTGAAATACAGGGCCTCGGTCCTGTCGAGGGCCACGTTGAAGTAGCCCGGGTCCGCCTTCGACATCGTGAGATAGATCCAGGCGAACAGGACGAGGAAGAGCGGGATGACGGTGGCCATCGACACCCCCGCCCGCAGCATCGGTTCGTCGTGGTTCTGGATGGCGCGGATCTCGTTGGCCAGTACGGCGACGAAAAAGGCCAGGGCCACGCCGAGGCGCAAGGCCACGTACTCGTGGCGATGATGATGGGCCACCGGTATCAGCGCGTAGAGAACCAAGAGAAAGGTGGCCATGGCCGCCGAGCGCAGGGCGGCCATGGCCAATTGGGAGCGCTGGAAGCCCACCACCCCGGAAAGCGTCATCGCACCAAGTCTGTCGGACGACGCCAACGCCGGCGCGGACCTGACCTCGCGTGCCGCGTCAAGTTGACTACCGATCGGGCTGAGCCTCGACGACGGGTCGACCCGCCACCAATTTGGCGCTCATCTTGATCGTCTTGACCGCGCTGGTGGCACCGGCTTGGAGCACGATGCCCACGGACAGGAGCACGACACCCAGGGCGAAGAAGGTGTGGGAGCCGAGGAGGAGGAGGCCGATCCGGCCCAGGACGTACGGGGGCGAGCAGACGACGGCCCCCAGCGCGCCCCCGACGGCGGACGCCTTGAGCTTGTCGCCGCGCGAGTAGGTGGACTTCATTCCGATCAAGCGGGACGGGATGGCCACGTAACTGACCATCATGATGGCGACGACGATGCCGAGGCTCAGCGTGAACCACAGCAGGCCCCATCGGGTGACGACGACCGTCGAGAACCCCAGGAGGAGGCCCACGAGTGCACCGGAACCCAGCACGGTCCGGCGATGTCTCCATGCCTCGGTGAAGGCGGGACGGATCTCGGCGCGACCGGGCTTCGAGATGGCGAAGGCGAAGACGGCGTTGAGGAAAAAGCTCGACGCCGTGATGGCCATGATGGCCAGGACGATCGGGATCAGGATCGGGCCGCGAAGGACGTGGAAGGACTTGCCATGGAGGAGGTGTGCCTTCAGGTCGATCATGGCGACCCAGATCCACATGGCCGGGAGCAGCTGCACAAGGGTCAGTCGCCAGTTGGTGATGAGCAGTTTCACGCCCTCGAACAACATGGCGAATGCGCCTACCACCAGAGCGAGGGGAGCGAAGATCCGGTGCCGATGACTCAGGTCGAGCACGAGCGCCTCGACCGCCTCGTCGTCACCTTTGCGGATACCGTCGATGACACGCGACAGCTGTCGGGCCCAGGAGGAGTACCGAGTCTCCCGGCGCGATCCGTCGCCGCCGGCCGGCGCGTCGCTGTCGGCCGGGGTCTCGGGCTGGTCGAGCGACCGACCGATCGTCACCGCGGTGTCTCGCACCGACGAGAGTGCCAGGCTCGATGGACCGGAGGGGGCGTCACCGCTGCAGTATCCCAGAGGCGGCGACGTCGACGCTCGGGTGCCCGGGCCTTCGGAGCCGACCCGGGTACGTTGGGGCACGGGACCAGAAGGAGCGGCGACGAAGATGGCGTTCGACCAGCGCGAGTGCGAAGCAGTGGTGATCGGGGCCGGGTACGCAGGTCTTCACGCCGCCCGGCACCTGGCGCGCGCCGGCGTCGACGTGCTCGTCCTCGAGGCTCGTGACCGGGTGGGCGGTCGCGTGTGGACCGAGAGCACCTCGTCGGGGGCGGTCATCGACCAGGGCGGGCAGTGGATCGGCCCGGGCCAGCACCTGCTCCAGTCGCTGGCCGACGAGTTCGGTGTCGGCACCTTTCCGACTTACACGACGGGCCAGGTCGTCGAGTGGCGCGACGGACGGCGCAACATCTACAGCGGTCTGGTGCCGACCTCGGACCCCAAGGCGGCGGCCGACGGCGTGGAGGCCATCTTCGAGCTCGACCTGGCCTCGCAGGAGGTGCCGCTCGATGCCCCGTGGGAGGCGCGCGACGCGCTCGGGCTCGACGAACAGACCCTCGGGTCGTGGCTGACGGCCAACGTGGCTCCGGCCGGGGCCCGGGCCATGATCGCCACGGCCGCCAAGTCGATCTTCGGCGCCGAGCCCGGCGAGCTGTCGCTGCTGTTCACCCTCTTCTACTTGCACGCCGGCGGCGGGTTCATGAATCTGTCGCGCACCACCGGCGGCGCCCAGGAGCGCCGTTTCACCGGCGGCGCCCAGCAGATGGCGCTTCGTTTGGCCGACGAGCTCGGTGAGCATGTCGTGCTCTCTGCTCCGGCGGTGGCCGTCGACGTTCAGCCCGACGGCGTCCGGGTAACGGTCGAGGCCGATGACGCCGACGCCGCCGGGACGACGCGTTGGGGGGTCCGGGCGCGCCGGGCCATCGTGGCCATGGCTCCGGGGATGGCCGCCCGCCTCCGGTGGAGCCCGGCGCTGCCCCCGGCGCGCGACCAGCTCGCCCAGCGCGCCCCGATGGGCTCGGTGACCAAGATCCACGCCGTCTACGACCGTCCGTTCTGGCGCGACGAGGGGCTCAACGGCCAGGTGGTGTCGGATGACGGGGCGCTGCGGGTGACCTTCGACGACTCGCCCGAGGACGCGTCGAGCGGCATCCTGGTCGGCTTCGTGGCCGGCAACGAGTGTCGCGTCCTCGACACGGCGTCGGCGGCGGAGCGGCGCACGACGGTGTGCCAGGACCTCGTGCGCTACTTCGGTGAGCGCGCCGGCGCGCCCATGGAGTTCGTCGAGCAGCGGTGGTCGGCCGAGACCTACACTCGCGGCGGGCCGGTGGCCGTGTTCTCGCCCGGATTGCTGACCGGGTTCGGCCCCGCCTTGCGTGCGCCGGTGGGCCCCGTGCACTGGGCCGGCACCGAGACCGCGCCCGAGTGGTGCGGGTACATCGACGGGGCGCTGTCGTCAGGGGCCCGGGCGGCGGGCGAGGTCCTCGCCGCGCTGGGACGTTAGGACACGCGGGCACCGAGACACGCGGGGGAGGCGCGATGGCCACGCACGACGAGATCGCCGAGGCGTACGCCGACTGGCGGGAGCGTTGCAACACCAACGAGCGGCTCAAGCGGATGCTGCGCGGGTGGGACCGCTTGATCCATCTGACCGCCACCGACACCGACGACACGTTCACCGTGACTGTGCGCGACCAGACCCTCGACGCCCTCGTCGACGGTCATGTCGGGACACCCGACCTCGTCGTCACCGCCACCAGCGAGGACTTCGCCGATATCTTCTGGGGGGACCTCAACCCGTCCGAGAAGTACATGTCGCGACAGATCGTCCTGGCCGGCTCGGCCGACGACGTGATGCGGCTCGACGCCATGTCGATGGTGATCTTCCTCGATCAGTGAGCGACGGCCCGCCGACGGACCGAGGGCCCATTCGCGCCCCCGCCGGTGCGCACGGCCTGCGCCGGGCCATGGGCCTGCGCACCGTGGTCTCCACCTCGACCGGCTTGGCCTTCGCCGCGCTGGAGTACCTGGCCGCAGCGGGGCTGGTGACCTACGTGGCCGGGGACTCGGCCTGGGTGGCGGTGGGCGTCGCGGGACTGCTGGCCCTGCTCGCCTGGGGGTTTTTCGGCGAGCTCAATGGCATGTTCCCGACCGCGGCGGCCATCCGCCTGTACATGCAGCAGGCCATGGACGATCGCGCCGCGCTCACCATCACGTTCACGTACATGACCACCATCGTGCTCGTCATCGCCGCCGACGCGTTCATCGTGGGCTCGGCCCTCGGCCATGTGTTCGGTCGGTCCACGTGGGTGGCCGTGGTGTGGATCGTCGCCCTGTTGGGCGCCGCCATGGTCGCCAACCTGCGCGGCGTGCGAGTGGCGGGATCGGTCCAGGACGTGGCCACCTACGGCGTCCTGGCCGTCACGACCGTGGTGTGCGTCGTGGCCCTGACCCGGAGCCACCACGGGCTGCGCTTCCCCGTGGCCCCACTCCACGGCCATTCGCTCGGCGACGTGCTGGAGGCGGTGGCGCTCGGCGTCTTCCTCTACAGCGCCTTCGAATGGGTGACGACCAACGCCGAGGAGGTGCGCCGCCCCCACCACATCCATCGCGGCATGCTCATCGCCGTTGCCACGTTGTTCGTGGTCTGCTCCCTCGCCACCGTGGCCATGAGCCATGTGCTCGACCACCGACAACTCGGCTCGGCCTTCCCCCAGCTGTACCTGGGCGCCGCCGCGTTGGGGAACGCGGGGCTCTGGCTCATGGCCGCGGTGACGGCCGTGACCGCGCTCAACACGTTCAACGGGGGTTTCATCACCGCCTCCCGCTTCATCTACGCCACGGCCCGCGAGGGCAGCCTGCCGCGATCGCTGGCTGCGCTCAACGACCAGGCCGTCCCGTGGGTGCCGGTCGTCGGCCTCGGCGCGGTGTCGCTGGTGGTGGCCCTGGTCGTGGCGGCGACCCACGCCTGGCAGGTGCTCGTGGCCGTGGGCGCCGCCCTCGAGGCGATGATCTACGCGGTGGCCGGCTTCTGCGTCGTGCGGTTGCGGGGACGCCTGCCCGATCACCACCGACCTTTCCGGGTCGTCGCCGTGCGCGCCCTGGGGCTGTTCGGCGTGATCGTGTTCGGGGCGCTGGCCGCCGTGGCCAGCGTGTCGGTGGGCAACCGCTTCGATCCGGTCCCGCTGCTGGTCATCGGGGTCTGCGGGGGGCTGTCGGGGCTCTATGTCCTGCGTGTGCTGCCCAAGGTCCGGGCGGCCGAGATGGCCCGGCGGGCCGCGGTGGGGACCCGCCGGCCCCGGCGCCCGCCGACGCCCGGCCCGACGGGCGGAGTCGTGAACGGGGCCGGAGACCGTGAGCGGGGCGTAGGAGATGGCACTCGGTAGAATCGAGTGCCAGAACCGTGATGTCAGCCAATTCCACCGCAGGCCAGCCGGGGCCCAGAGCCCGGACCTCGCCCACGAACGCCGACACCGGCGCGTGGGAGGAGGCCGGCCTCGACCACCGCAAAGCGGCGATCTTGAACGCGGTCGTCTCTGAATACATCGAGACCGCGCAGCCCGTGGGTTCCTCCCACATCAGCGGATCGCCCGGTGTCGAGGTGTCCTCCGCCACCGTCCGCAGCGAGATGGCGGCGCTCGAGCGCGACGGCTACCTCGTGCAGCCCCACACCAGTGCCGGCCGCATCCCCACCGACAAGGGGTACCGGTTCTTCGTGGACCACTTGGCGCGCCCGGGACGACTCGACCCCGAGCAGCGCCAGCAGGTCCGCCAGTTCTTCGCCCACGTCCACGGCGAGGTCGAGGACCTCCTCGGCCGCACCAGCGGGTTGTTGGCCAACCTGACCGACTACGCCGCCGTGGTGGTGGTCCCGGGCCACGAGGCCGCGTCGGTGCTCTCGGTCCAGCTCGTCGGCCTCGCGCCGCGCCGGGTGCTGCTCGTGGTCGTCCTCGACGACGGCGCCGTCGAGAAGCGCCAGTTCGACCTGCCCGCCAATGCCGACGAGTCCCTGCTCACCGCCGTGGCGGCGCGCCTCACGGCATCGGTGCGCGGTCGAGGCCTCGGCGCCGGTGCCGGAGACGCCACCGGCGACCCAGAGGCCGACGTGGTCGCCCACCTGGCCGCCGTCGAGCTGGCGTCCATGGCCGCGGGCGGCGAGCCCGAGCACGTCTTCGTCGGGGGCTCGTCGCATATGGCCGACGCCTTCGACGCGGTGGACACGGTGCGGTCGGTCCTGTCCATCCTCGAGCAACAGCTCGTGGTGGTGGAGCTGATCGAAGAAGTGCTCGATCGCGGGTTGTCCGTGGCCATCGGCACCGAGCACGGCTTCGAGCCGTTGGCGTCGTGCGCGCTGGTCGTGGCCCCGGTGGCGGTCGACGGGGAGATCGCCGGCACCATCGGCGTGTTGGGGCCGACCCGGATGCACTACCCGAGAGCGCTCGCCGCGGTGCAGGTGGTCGGCCAGCAGCTCGGTGAGCACCTCAACCGATCGGGGTCGGGGCGTTCGGCCAGGACTGTCGATGGCGACTGACTACTACGCCTTGTTGGGCGTCGGGCGCGACGCCGGCGAGGACGAGCTCAAGCGCGCCTACCGCCAGCGAGCGCGCGAGCTGCACCCCGACTCCACCGGTGGCGACTCGGTGGCCGAAGCCAAGTTCAAAGAGGTGACACGCGCCTACGAGGTGCTGCGCGACCCCCAGCGCCGGGCCCGCTACGACCGATTCGGCGCCGACGGCGTCGACTCGCCGGGCACCATGGGCGACTTCTTCGGCGGTGGCGGAGGCGGCGGGCTCGGCGACCTGTTCGACGCCTTCTTCGGTGGGACCGGGACGGGCGGGCGTCGCGGCGGGCCCACGCGCGGGGCCGACGCCGAGGTGGTGCTCGAGCTCTCGTTTCGCGAGGCGGTGTTCGGGGTGAACCGCGACATTTCGATCGACGTGCCGGCGGCCTGCGAGGCGTGCCAGGGCAGCGGCGCCCGGCCGGGGACGACGGCCATCCGCTGCCCCGACTGCCAGGGAGCGGGCGAATTGCGCCGGGTGCGCCAGTCGATCCTCGGCCAGGTCGTCACCGCCGTGCCCTGCCCGCGCTGCCAGGGCGTGGGCGAGACCATCGCCAGCCCGTGCCCCGAATGTGGTGGCGATGGCCGGCGGGTCGAGACGCGCACGCTCAACGTCACGGTGCCCCCCGGGATCGACAACGGAAGCACGCTCCGTCTGAGTGGTCGCGGCCCGGCCGGTCACCGCGGCGGGCCGTCGGGCGACCTGTACGTGCACGTGGCCGTCGGGCCCGACGAGCGCTTCTCCCGCCACGGCGACGACCTGGCATCGGACCTCCACGTGTCGATGACGCAGGCCGCGCTCGGCGCGGCGGTGCCCTTCGAGACGCTGGAGGGCACCGAGACCCTGGCCGTGCCGGCCGGCACCCAGACCGGATTCGTCATCCGCTTGCGGGGCAAGGGCGTTCCCCATGTGCGCGGTCGCGGGCGCGGCGACCTGCACGTCCGGGTGGTGGTGGACACGCCCACGACGCTGACCAAGGAGCAGGAGGAGCTCTTGCGACAGCTCGCCGTCGAACGCGGCGAGGACGTCGCTCCGGCCGGCGAGGGGATCATGTCGCGCCTGCGCTCGGCTTTCGGCTGAATGTCCGCGCCGATCGCGCCGAGCGGTCCCGCCGCCGCCGGCGCGGCGGCCCAGGTCTTCGTCGAGGACCTCGATGCGCCCGCGCTCTCGGTCGACGACGCCCATCACCTCGCCCGCGTCCTGCGCCTGCGCGCCGGCGAGCTCGTCGTCGCCGCCGACGGCCGCGGCCGCTGGCGCCCCACCGTGTTTCGCGTCGGTGTCCCCACGCTCGAACCGGTCGGTCCCGTGGCCGTCGAGCCCCGTCCACCGGCCGCCGTCACCGTGGGATTCGTCCCGGTCAAGGGGGATCGCCCAGAGTGGGTGGTCCAGAAGCTGACCGAAGCCGGTGTCGACCGGATCGTCGTCATGCGCTCGGCCCGGGCCGTCGTGCGCTGGCGTGCCGATCGTGCCGAGCGAGCTATGGAGCGGCTGGGGAGGGTGGCCCGCGAGGCGGCGGCCCAGAGCCGCCGTGTTTGGGTGCCCGAGGTGATCGGGATCTTGGACCCTGGAGAGATGGCGGCCTGGCTGGCGCCCGCCCCCTTGGCTTTGGCCGATCCCGGCGGCGTCCCACCGGGGCCGGCGACGGCGGCTGTGGCCGTGGGGCCCGAAGGCGGCTGGGAGGCCTCGGAGCTGGCATCGGCCACCGAGCGCGTCGGACTGGGGCCGGGTATCCTGCGGGCCGAGACCGCCGCCCTGGGCGTGGGGGTCCTGCTGTGTGCCATCCGGGACGGCGTGGTCCGGCCGGCCCACGGCGACCGGGTGGGCTGATGACGGCGACCGGGTGTGGCACACCGGATCCGCGGCGGTGAAGGCGGCTATGAACATGGTCCTTGCAATCACCACGCTGAGTGAGCAAGACTGCATCGAGGGATGGTACGCTCACGCCCCGGAGGCAGGCCGGGGCGGGGCAGGTCCGGAGGGGGCCGAATAGCCAGGCAGCCGGGGGGTCATTGGCCTGGTAGCGGCGGAAGCGACGAGGATCGGATGGCATGGTGAACCAGACCGTATTGGCCGAAGAGGACGAACAGGAGGAAGCGGCGCGGGCGGCGTACGCCCGCGCCGTCGGGTCCCGCCTGCGTGCCGTGCGCAAGCAGATGCGCCTTTCACTCCAGGCCGTCGAGGCCATGTCCGATCAGGAATTCAAGGCATCGGTCCTCGGAGCCTACGAGCGCGGCGAGCGCGCCATCTCGGTGCCGCGGCTGCAGCGCCTGGCCAAGCTCTACGACGTCCCGGTCGACCAGCTCCTCCCGCAGGACGACGAAGCCGTTGCCCGCTGGGGACAGGCCGGCGAACGCGACGGCAACGGGAGCAACGAGACACCCACCCCGGCCCGTCGGCCGCTGCGCCCCTGGGACGGCAACGAGAAGGTCACGATCGACCTGACGAAGCTCAACTCGGTGAGCGGTCCCGAGCGCGACCTCCTGCGCCGATTCCTCTCCATGATCCAGGTCCAGCGCCAGGACTTCAACGGCCGGATGATCACCATCCGGGCCGAGGACCTGCGTGCCATCGCCTGCCTCTTTGGGGTCACCCCCGATGCCATGAGCCGTCGTCTCGACGAGCTCGGCCTGCGCGTCGCCGTCTGAACCGGCCTGCCGAGGCTCACCGGCGGGAATGCACCAGATAGCATGAGGGTGCACGGGGGCGGGTGAAGGTCGCCGCTCCGTCCGTCGGTCGATGGAGGACGGGTGAGCGAGCACATCCAGTGGATGAGCACCAAGGAGGCAGCCGAGCACCTCGGCGTGACCCTGCGCAGCCTCTACCGGTTCATCGACGAAGGATCGCTCCCGGCCTACAAGTTCGGCCGGGTGATCCGTCTCAAAGAGGCGGACGTCGAGGGCTTCATCGAGGCGTGTCGCGTCGAGCCGGGCAGCCTCGAGCACCTGTATCCCGAATTGAAGGGCCATGGCGCCCCCGGCGTGGTCGCCGGCGGCCCGTGACCCGGCAACCCGTGACCGATGGCGGGCGACCAGGGAAGGGAGGTCGTCCATGACCGACACCTCGGCGTGCATCTTCTGCCGCATCGTGGCCGGCGACCTGCCGGCCGAGGTCGTCCATCGGACCGAGCACACCCTCGCCTTTCGCGACCTGCACCCCCGGGCACCCGTGCACGTGCTGGTCGTCCCGCTTCACCACGTCGACGACGCGGCGGCGCTGTCCCACGCCGACGCCGAGGTGGCCGCCGACATGCTGGTGGCGGCTCGACAGGTGGCCGAGGCCGAAGGGGTGGCCGAATCGGGCTATCGGCTCGTCTTCAACGTGGGCGACGACGGGGGCAACACCGTCAGGCACTTGCACTTGCACGTGCTCGCCGGACGCCGGCTGGGGTGGCCCCCGGGTTGAGAGCCCCACTCGTGGTCGGGCCCGCGGCGGCCACCGGTGGTCGGGCCCCCGGCCCCGGACCGGGGCGTCGGGCGGGAACCGAGGCCCCTGGTAGCCTCGGGGGAGAACGCCAGTGTCGTCGACCCAGGTAAAGATCCTCGTGCCCGGCAACCACCTGATGGTGGGCCTGCTCGGGCAGCGAGACGAGTTGCTGCGACTTATCGAGGACGCGTTCGGCGACACCCGCATCGTCGTGCGGGGAAACGAGATCGCCGTCGACGGCGACGAGGCCGAGCGCGTCGGCCGGCTCTTCGACGAGCTCGTCCTCCTCCTCGAGCAGGGCCAACGTCTCGACTCGTCCGACGTCTCCCGGACCATCGCCATGGTCAAAGAGGACGTCAGCCCGGCCGAAGTCCTCACCACCGAGGTGCTGCGCTCGAGTCGGGGCCACACGGTGCGGCCCAAGACGGCGGGGCAGAAGCGCTACACCGACGCCATCGCCGCCAACGTGGTCACCTTCGGCATCGGGCCCGCCGGGACCGGGAAGTCGTACCTGGCGGTGGCCCTGGCCGTCCAGGCCCTCCAGGCTCGCGAGGTCGACCGCATCATCCTCACCCGCCCGGCCGTCGAAGCGGGGGAGCGCCTCGGGTTCCTCCCCGGCGACATCATGGCCAAGGTCGACCCGTACCTGCGCCCGCTCTACGACGCGCTCTACGACCTGCTCGGTCCCGACGGAGCGCAACGGCTGCTCGAGCGCGGCACCATCGAGGTGGCGCCGTTGGCCTTCATGCGGGGACGGACCCTGAACCGCAGCTTCATCATCCTCGACGAGGCGCAGAACACGTCGCCCGAACAGATGAAGATGTTCCTGACACGCATCGGGTTCCGTTCCAAGGTCGTCGTCACCGGTGACGTCACGCAGATCGACGTGCCCGGCGGGCGCTCGGGCCTACCCGGGCTCGAGCCCGTGCTCGCCGGCGTCCCGGGGCTCGCCTTCGTCCACCTCACCCAGGGCGACGTCGTGCGGGCGCGCATCGTGGCCGACATCGTGTCTGCCTACGAGCGCGCCGACAAGGCGACATGACGACCGACGTCTTCGTGGCCGACGAGCAGAACGCGCTCGCCGTCGACGTGGCCCGCTGGGCGGCGCTGGCGCGCGACGTCCTCGACGCCCAGGGCGTGCGCGACGACATCGAGGTGTCAGTGCTCTTCGTCGACGAGCCGACCATCGCCGAGCTCCATGAACGCTTCCTCGGCCAGCCCGGACCGACCGACGTGCTGGCCTTTCCCATTGACGAACAGCCCGAACGCGGCGGCCGTTCGCCCGACGAGGGCGGTACCGGGCCCGGCGGCAGCCTGCCCTCGGACGATGACGACGTGCCGCTCATTCTGGGCGACGTCGTCGTCTGCCCGACCGTGGCGGCCCGCAACGCCGTCGACCACGGCGTCGGCCTCGACGACGAGATCGCCTTGTTGGTGGTCCACGGCCTGCTCCACCTGCTCGGCATGGACCACATCGACGACGGCGACGCCGAGGCCATGGAGCGACGCGAGCGCGACATGCTGGTCCGATTCCACCGCTCCAGCCCCGCCGACGCGGCGCCCCCCGCCGACGGTGGGGGGACGGGCGGGGGGTGAGGCCGTGATCCCCGCCGCGACGGTCGTGGGCGGGGCGTCGGTGACCGGCGTCGATTGGCTCCTCATCGTCGTGGTCGCGGTGCTCCTCTTTGCCTCCGCCGGCCTGGCCATGGCCGAGACCAGCCTGATCCGCACGTCCAAGGCGAAGGCCAAGGCCCTCGAGGACGAGGGCCGCCGTGGGTCCCACCGGCTCGTGCACCTGGTCGAGCACCCCGAGAACTTCCTCAACACCGTCATCTTGTTGCTGCTCGTGTGCCAATTGGCGATCGCCACCATCGTGGGCATCCTGGCCGAGCGATGGTTCGGCCCCTGGGGGGTGGCCGCGGCGCTGGTGTTCGAGATCATCGTCATCTTCATCCTGGCCGAGGCGCTCCCGAAGAACTGGGCCGTCCACAATCCCGAGCGTTCGGCGTTGGCCGTCGCCCCCGTGGTGTCGGCCATCGTGGCCTTCCCGCCGCTGCGGTTCCTGGCCGGCGGGCTCATCTCCGTGGCCAACGTGCTCGTGGGCCCGCGGGGTCGAAGCACCGGGGTCAGCGAGTCCGAGCTCCTCGCCCTGGCCGACGTGGCCGTGGAGGACGACGTCATCGAGCGCGAGGAGCGCGCCCTCATCCATTCCATCATCGAGTTCGGTGACACCGTCGTGCGCGAGGTCATGGTGCCCCGTCCCGACATGCGCACGGTGGAGGCCGACCTCACCGTGTCCCAGGCGTTGGGTGTGGCCCTGGGTGCCGGCTACTCTCGCCTGCCGGCATTCGACGGGAACGTCGACGACGTCGTCGGCATCGCCTATGCCAAGGACCTCATCCGCGCCGAGCGGGCCGGGCGGGGCGGCGACACGGTGCACGACCACGTGCGTCCCGCCCATTTCGTCCCCGAGACCAAGCGCGTCGCCAACCTGATGCGCGAGATGCAGGACCGGAAGTTCCACCTGGCCATCGTGGTCGACGAGTTCGGCGGCACCGCCGGGCTGGTCACCCTGGAGGACCTCATCGAGGAGCTGGTCGGTGAGATCGTCGACGAGTACGACGTGGAGGAGTCGCCGGTCGAGCCCCTCGGCGGGGACGAGTACTCGGTGTCGGCCCGTCTCGCCCTCGACGAGCTGAATGATCTCATCGACGCCGATCTGCCCACCGGGAGCTGGGACACCGTGGGCGGCCTGCTCATCAACCTGCTCGGCCATGTGCCCGGGGAAGGGGAGTCGGCCGAGGCCGACGGCGTGCGTCTGGTCGCCGAGCGCGTCACCGGCAACCGGGTCGGGCGTGTCCGCGTGGTGCCCCTGCTTCCCGCGCCCTCGCCGCCGGGCGAGGTCCGCTCGACGGCCGGACGGGAATGACCACCGACGCCGGGATCTTTCGCTCCGGGTTCGTCACCGTCATCGGCCGACCCAATGTGGGCAAGTCGACGCTGGTCAACCGCATTCTGGGCACCAAGGTCACCATCACCTCGCCGCGGCCCAACACGACGCGTCGTCCCGTGCGCGGGGTGTTGCACGGGCCGGGCACCCAGGCCGTGTTTGTCGACACCCCGGGACTGCATCGGCCCAAGACGGCGCTCGGGCGCCGCCTGAACGAGAACGTGGCCGATGCCCTCGACGACGTCGACGTGGTGATCGCCGTGATCGATGCCACCGCCCCCATCGGGCCCGGCGACCGCCTCGTCTTCGAGCGCGCTGCGGCCGACGACGCGGCGCGTGTGCTCGTCGCCGTGAACAAGGTCGATCTCGCCTCGCCCGACGACGTCGTGGTCCAGTTGGCCAAGGCGCACGAGATCCTGGAAGCGAACGGCGAGTTCTTCCCCGTCTCGGCCGCCACCGGGCTCGGGGTCGAGGCCCTGGTGCTCGAGGTCCTCAGCCGGCTTCCCGAAGGGCCACCGTATTTCCCCGAGGACATGGTGAGCGACGTCCCCGAGGCGTTCTGGGTGGCGGAGCTGGTGCGCGAGCAGCTGCTGGTCTACCTGCGCGACGAGCTCCCGCACTCCCTGGCCTGCCGGGTGGTGGAGTGGGAGTGGCCCCGCGTGCGCGTCGAGATCATCGTCGAGCGCGACTCGCAAAAGGGCATGGTCATCGGCCACCACGGCGAACGGCTGAAGCAGGTCGGGATGGCCGTGCGCGAGCAGATGCCGCCTGGCGCGTACATCGAGTTGCACGTGCGTGTCGAGAAGCACTGGCAACAGCGCCCCGAGGAGGTCGATCGCCTGGGCTATTAGGGGCCGACCGGGGGGTCAGGGCCCGACGCTCACCGATGGCGGGCGCGGAGGTGCTCGAGGAAGGCGACGACCTCGTCGGCGTCGGTGGTGAGGCGCATGGGGGGGAGGGCGGCGAGGAGGTTGTGGCGGTAGCCGGCAGTGGCCAGGCGCCGGTCGAGGACGGCCACGACGCCGGCGTCGGTGGTGGCGCGGATGAGCCGGCCCGCCCCCTGGGCCAGCAAGGTGGCGGCGCGTGGCAGGTCGACGACCCGGAAAGCGCTGTCCCCGGCCCGCTCGCGCCGGGCCTCGAGGAGGGGGTCGTCGGGCCGGGGGAACGGGATGCGGTCGATGGTGACCAGGCTGAGCGTGGCCCCGGGGACGTCGATCCCCTGCCAGAACGACATGGTGGCGAACAGGCAGGCCTCGTCCTCGCCGGCGAAGGCCTCGACCAGGCGGGTCTTGGGCAGGTCGCCCTGGGCCAGGACGGGGAATTGGAGCCGGGGGCGCACGGCCTCGACCGCGGCCTGCATGGCGCGCCAGCTGGTGAACAGGGCCAGGGTGCGCCCCCCGGCCGCCTGCACCAGGCGGACCAGCTCGTCGTGGATGGCCGCTTCGGCCGCCGGTGAGCGCCGGTCGGGCAGCCCGGCGGCGCAATAGAGCAACGCGCTGGTCTCGTAGGGGAACGGGCTGCCGACGTCGAGGCGGTCGGTTCGCTCGCCGGGGAGGCCGAGCCGGAGCTCGAGGAGCGGGGGCACCGTGGCCGACGTGAGGACGGCGGTCACCCTCGGCCACAGCCGCTCGGCGAGCACCGGCCCGATGTCGACGGGGGCCATGCGCAATGTCAGCGTGCGCCCGCCAGGCCCCGATACCTCGACCCACGCCACCGAGTCGTCGCCCATCGCCGCCAGCGCGTGGAGGTCGTCGGTGAGATGGCCGGCCGCCGACAGGGCGCGGGGCCGACGCGTGCCGGTGTCGGTGTGCTCGACGCCGAGGTCGGCCTCGGCGCGCCGGAGTCCGCCGACGAGCGCGTCGACCCGACCCCGACCGAGCCCGAGCACGCGCGTCAACTCGGCGTCACGGCGTTCGGCTCCGACGTCGGGAGCATTGACCTCGACGTCGCCATGGCCCGTGGTGAGCACCCGTCGGCCGGCGCCGGCGCGTAGCGTCTCGGCCAGGACATCGGCCACGTCGGCCACGCCGTCGGTGAGCCCGACGTCGTCGGCGCCGACCAGTGGCCTGGCCGCCGCGGCCAGGGCGCGAAAGCGGCCAGGGGTGACCTCGATCCCGAGACCGGCCGTCATCACGTCTTCGACTTCGTGCGCCTCGTCGAAGACGACGACGTCGTGCTCGGGGAGGACGGCGCCGTCACTGGCCACGTCCGTGGCGTACAGGTGGGTGTTCACCACCACCACGTCGGCCGCCGCCGCCCGGGCCCGGGCCTGCTCGGCGAAGCAACTCCCTCCCGACGGACAACGGAAGGCGCCGGGACACTCCCGCGCCGAGACCGAGAGCATCGACCACGCCCGTGGGTGTGGTTCGAAGTCGAGCTCACCGCGCTCGCCGGTGGGAGAGCTCTCCGCCCACGCGATGAGCCGGCGCACCTCGTCGGCCATGGCGCCGGTTCCCGTCTCTGGCGTGCTCGCCTCGTCGGCGTCCACGTCAGACGTCCCCGACCCGTCGGTGCCCGCGTCGGGCGCGTCGGGCGCCGGCACGGGGTCGCCGGTCATGGTGAACAGGCGTCGCTCCTGGCCGTCACCGGGCCGGCCGGGGTCCCGGACGCGCCCGGCGACCTCGGTCGCCCGCTGGCGGCACAGGTAGTTCGAGCGGCCCTTCAAGACGGCGAAGCGCACCGGAGACTTGTCGCCCAGCTGGGCGGCCAGGAACGGCAGGTCGTTCGTGGCCAGCTGGTCCTGGAGCGCCTTGGTGGCGGTGGCCACGATCACCCGACGCGCGGATCGGACCGCGGGGAGGAGGTACGCGAGTGACTTGCCCGTTCCCGTCCCCGCTTGGACGACGAGGTGACGCCCCTCGTCGATGGCGCGGGCAACGGCTTGGGCCATGCGCTGCTGTCCCGGGCGGTCCTCGCCCCCGCCGGGCAGGGCGGTGGCCACGGTGGTGAGGGTGGCGGCGAGGTCACACGGGCGGGGGCCCCTCGACCGAACTGCGGCGTCGTCCGATCGGGGCACGGATTGGACGCTACCGGCTGCGGGGGCAGGGTCATGGCCAGCCTCCGAGACCATCCGCTACCCTGTCCGGAGCGTTCGGTCGAGTCACGCAGGCCGGGCGTCGTTGTCGGTTGACATTTCTGTCTCCGCAAGAGACTGGTGCGTGGAGAAGAGAGGCAAACGGCAATGGCCGAAGGCACTGTGAAGTGGTTCAACTCGACGAAGGGCTACGGGTTCTTGACGCCCGATGACGGAACGCCCGACGTCTTCGTCCACTTCTCGGCGATCGAGGGCTCGGGGTATCGCGAGCTCTTCGAGGGCCAGCGGGTCGAGTTCGAGTCGTCGGCTGGGGCAAAGGGTCCCCAGGCGACGAAGGTTCGCACCCTCTAGGAACCCCGAGGCGGCCCGGGGTGGCTCCGGCCGCCCCGGGCCGCCTCGCGCCCGGGCCCGGGCCGAGCGGGCCGGCGTGCTCGATGTCGGCCCTGGCCGTGGCGGCGGTAGCGTCGCGACGTGGTCACCGAAGAGGCGAGCGCCGTTCCCTCGAGCATCGAGCTCCGTCGAGTGCCGGCGCACATCGCCTGTGTCATGGACGGCAACGGCCGGTGGGCCAGCCAGCGAGGCCTGGCGCGCACCGAAGGGCACGCCGCCGGAGAGGTTGCCCTCCTCGATACGGTCGAGGGTGCCCTCGAGCTCGGCGTGCGCTGGCTCACGATGTTCGCCTTCTCGACCGAGAATTGGCGCCGGCCCCGCGACGAGGTCCGGTACCTGATGGGCTTCAACGAGTCGCTGCTGCTGCGCCGGCGCGACGAGCTCAACGACAAGGGCGTGCGTATCCGCTTCGCCGGTCGCCGCGACTGGCGGGTGCCACGACGGGTACTCCGGCGCATGGACGAGTCGACCGAGCTCACCGCCGACAATCGCCGGATGACGCTCACCATGGCCTTCAATTACGGTGGGCGCGCCGAGATCGTCGATGCCGTGCGCGCCCTGGTGGCCGAGGGCGTCCCCGCGGCCAAGATCGACGAGCGGGCCATCCGGTCGCACCTGTATTACCCGGACCAGCCCGACCCCGACCTGGTGGTGCGCACCTCGGGGGAGTACCGCATCTCCAATTACCTGTTGTGGCAGCTGGCGTACTCGGAACTGGTGTTCACCGAAACCTTGTGGCCGGATTTCCGGCGCACGGACCTCTACGACGCCGTGGCCGAGTACCAGCGCCGCGAGCGCCGCTACGGCGGGGTGCGCGGATGAAGGTGGCCGCCGGGACCCTCGGGGCCCTGGCCGTCATCGGGTTGATCATGCTGGCCATCGCCGGGCTCACCGGCGCGCTGGCCATCTTGCTCACGGCCGTCGCCCTCGTGGTCATGATCGTCCTCGGCGGCACCCTCGGCGGCCGGCATACCCCGAACCGCCCACCGCTCGAGCTGCCGCGCGCCCCGGGCGCCGCCGGCGACCATCCGGCCGAGCACCCGGCCGAGCACGCGGGGGAAGAGTGAGCCTCTATCGCGACGAGGGTGTCGCCTTGCGGACCATCCGGCTCGGCGAGGCGGACCGGATCGTCACGTTCATGACCAAGGGTCACGGCAAGGTGCGAGCGGTGGCCAAGGGTGTGCGCCGGACCACGTCCAAGTTCGGTGCCCGCCTCGAGCCCCTGAGCCATGTCGCCTTGTTGTGCTGGCAGGGGCGCGAGCTCGACATCGTCAACCAGGCCGAGGTGGTCGACTCGTTCCGGGTGGTGCGCGAGGACCTGGACCGGGTGGCCAAGGGGTTCACGCTCCTCGAGGTGGTCGACCAGCTGTCCCAGGAACGCCATCCTGCGCCGCGCCTCTACGAGATGTTGGTGGGAGCGCTGCGCGCCCTGGCCGACGCCGACGCCCCGATGTTGGTGCCGGCCTTCTTGTTGAAGGCGCTGGCCCTCGACGGGTCGGCCCCCGTCGTCGACCGGTGCGTGTCGTGTGGGAACCTCCAGGGCCTGGTCGCCTTCGACCTCGTCGAAGGGGGTGTGCTGTGCCGATCGTGCCGGCGTGGGCGATCGGTCTCGCCCGAGGCCATCGACGCGTTGCGGACGATCCTCGGTGGCGGCCTGGCCGAGGCCTTGCGCACGCCTGACGGACCGCTGTCCGACGAGGTCGGGGTGCTCGTCACCGAGGCGATGGAGGTCCATCTCGACCGCCGCCTGCGCAGCGTGCGCTCCTCGCCCGCCGGGTAGGGCTCGGGTGAGCGTCGGTGGGAGCGACGAATTCGGGGTCTACGTGCACGTGCCGTTTTGCGCCCGGCGCTGCGACTACTGCGCGTTCGCCACGTGGACCGATCGCGACCACGTGATGGCCTCCTACACCACGGCCTGCGTGCACGAGCTGGTGTCGGCCCGATCCGAAGGTGGGCTCCGGGTCGCCTCGAGCGTTTTCTTCGGCGGGGGCACACCGTCGCGACTGGCTCCCGAGCACGTCGCGGCCATCCTCGCCGCCGTGGAGCGGACACCCGACGCCGAGGTCACTGTCGAGTGCAATCCCGAGGACGCGTCACCGGCACGGTTTCGGTCGTGGCGGGAGGCCGGCGTGACCCGCGTGTCCTTCGGCGTGCAGTCGATGTCGGCCCACGTCCTGGCCGGGCTCGGCCGGCGCCACGACCCCGCGGTGGCGCTGGCGGCATTGTCGTTCGCCGCCGAGGCCGGCTTCGACGACGTCAACGTGGACCTCATCTTCGGTGGGGCGGGCGAGCGCGACGAGGACTGGCGGGCGACGCTGGAGGCCGTCGCCTTCGGCGCCGACCCGCCGACACACGTGAGCGCCTACGCGCTGACCGTCGAGCCGGGCACCCCCCTGGCCAAGGACCCGTCGCGCCATCCCGACGACGACACCCTGGCCCGGCGTTACGAGCTGGCCGAGGCCGTGCTCTCCGATGCCGGGTACGGGTGGTACGAGGTGTCGAACTGGGCCCGTCCGGGTCGACAGTGCCGGCACAACCGCCTGTACTGGGCCCAGGGCGACTACCGCGGCATCGGCTGTAGCGCCCACTCCCATGACGGGGGGCGGCGCTGGTGGAACGTGCGGACCCCCGAGCGCTATGTGGCGGCGGTCGACGAGGGCCGGACGCCGGTGGCCGGCCAGGAGCTCCTCACCGACGAGCAGCGGGCGTTCGAAGCGCTGGCGCTGGCGCTGCGCACCGCCGGTGGCGTTCCGGAGTGGGCCGTGCCCGAGGATCCCGACCTCGACGGTCTCGTCGAGCGCGGCAACGGGCGCGCCGTGCTCACCGTGCGGGGCCGGCTGTTGGCCAACGAGGTGACCACCCGCCTGGTGGCCGCGCCTATCCTGCCCGCATGACCGAGACGCCCGCAGGCACGCCCGCGCCCGACGCCGCGCCCGACGCCGCGCCCGACGCCGCGCCCGACGCCGCGCCCGACGTCGCGATGGAGCGGATCGTCAACCTGTGCAAGCGGCGCGGTTTCATCTTTCCCTCGGCCGAGATCTACGGCGGGTTCCGTTCGACCTACGACTACGGGCCGCTCGGCGTGCTCATGCTGCGGGCGGTGAAGGAGCGGTGGTGGCGGACCATGGTGCAGCTGCGCGATGACGTCGTGGGTATCGACGCCGCCATCTTGTCCAGCCCGAAGATCTGGGAGGCGTCGGGGCACCTGGCCAACTTCACCGACCCGCTGGTCGACTGCCGCAACTGCCACGAGCGTTGGCGGGCCGACAAGATCGAGGGATCGTGCCCCAACTGCGGATCGACCGATTTGACCGCGCCCCGGGCGTTCAACTTGATGTTCAAGACCTACGCCGGCCCGGTCGAGGAGGACGCCACCGTGGCCTACCTGCGCCCGGAGACGGCCCAGGGCATGTTCGTCAACTTCGCCAACGTGCTCCAGACGACGAGGAAGAAGCCGCCCTTCGGCATCGCCCAGGTCGGCAAGTCCTTTCGCAACGAGATCACCCCGCAGAACTTCGTCTTTCGCACCCGCGAGTTCGAGCAGATGGAGATGGAGTACTTCGTCCCTCCCGGTGAGGCGCAACACTGGTTCGAGTACTGGCTCGGTGAGCGAATGGCGTGGTATCTCGACTTGGGCATCCCCGAGGCCATGATCCGGCTGCGCCACCACGACGCCGACGAGTTGTCGCACTATTCGGCGGGGACGGCCGACGTCGAGTTCCTCTTTCCCTGGGGCTGGGACGAGCTCGAGGGCATCGCCAATCGCACCGACTACGACCTGAAGGCGCACGCGGCGCAGTCGTCGGAGAAGCTCGAGTACTTCGACCAAGCCAGCGGCGAGCGTTACGTCCCGCACGTGATCGAGCCGGCGGCCGGGGCAACGCGCACGATGATGGCCTTCCTCATCGCCGCCTACGCCGAGGACGAGGTCGGCGGCGAGAAGCGCACCGTGCTGCGCCTCGACCCCCGTCTGGCGCCGTACCAGGTGGCCGTACTGCCCCTGTCGAAGAACGACACCCTCGTGCCCTTGGCCCGCGAAGTGCTCGGACTCGTCCAGCCCCTGTGGTCGGTCGACTTCGATGTCACGCAATCGATCGGGCGCCGCTACCGGCGCCAGGACGAGATCGGCACGCCCTTGTGCGTGACCGTCGACTTCGATTCGCTCGAGGACCGGGCCGTGACCGTGCGCGACCGGGACTCGACCGTGCAGGTCCGAGTGCCGATCGAGGGACTCGCCGACGAGCTGCGCGGTCGCCTCCCGGCCTGATCGGCCCCGGCCCCGGGCCCGGGCCGGGCATCCGGGGCCGATAGGCTCGTGGGGTCCGTCTGCCTGCTGGGAGCCCGTCATGCCGTTCGTCTACGACTTCGACCACCCGCACCCCCGCCCACCGATGGAGCTCAAGGACCTCCTCGGGGGCAAGGGCGCCAACCTGGCCGAGATGACGTCGGTGCTCAAGTTGCCGGTGCCCCACGGCTTCACCATTTCCACCGATGCCTGCCGGGCCTACATGCACGGCGGCTGGCCCGATGGGCTCGCCGACGAGCTGGCCAAGGCCCGTCGGCGCCTCGAGAAGACGATGGGCAAGCGCCTCGGCGACGCGGGCGACCCCCTGCTCGTGAGCGTGCGCTCGGGAGCGAAATTCTCCATGCCCGGGATGATGGACACGGTGTTGAACCTCGGGCTCAACGACGAGTCCGTCGAGGGCCTGGCCAAGCAGACCGACGACGAACGCTTCGCCTTCGACTCGTACCGGCGCTTCGTGGCCATGTACGGGCGGATCGTCCTGGGCATTCCCGGTGACGAGTTCGACTCGTTGCTCGACGCGGCCAAGGAGCTCGCCGGGGCCACGAGCGACGCCGGGATCCCCGTCGAGCTGCTTCGCTACCTGGTCGACTCCTACAAGTCGATCGTCGAACGCCACACGGCCAAAGCCTTCCCCCAGGATCCCGCCGACCAATTGCGCGGGGCGATCGAAGCGGTCTTCAAGTCCTGGAACGGCCCGCGCGCCATCGCCTATCGCGACCACGAGGGGATCCCCCACGATCTCGGCACGGCGGTGAACGTGCAGGCCATGGTGTTCGGCAACCGGGACGACAACTCGGGCACGGGGGTGGGTTTCACTCGGGACCCGGCTACCGGGGCCAAGGGCGAATACGGCGATTTCCTGGTCAACGCCCAGGGCGAGGACGTGGTGGCCGGCATCCGCAACACCGAGCCGCTGTCCGCGCTCAAGAAGCGGTTCCCGAAGATCTACGGCGAATTGGTGAAGATCTTCGACCGCTTGGAGCACCACTACCGGGACATGTGCGACACCGAGTTCACCATCGACCAGGGCAAATTGTGGATGCTCCAGACCCGGGTGGGCAAGCGCACCGGCCGTGCCGCGCTCCGCATGGCGGTCGACATGACCACGGACCCGGCCATCAGGTTGAGCCATGCGGAGGCGGTCCAGCGCGTCACCGCCGAGCACCTCGAGCAGGTGCTCCACCCGCACTTCGCCGGCAAGGGCCACGTGGCGTTGACGTCGGGCCTCGGCGCCTCTCCGGGCGCGGCGGTCGGGCGCGTCTATTTCACCGCCGATGACGCCGCAGCCGCCGCCGAACGCGGCGAGCGCGTCATCTTGGTGCGCAGCGAGACATCGCCCGAAGACGTCCACGGCATGTTGGCGGCCGAGGGCATCTTGACCGCCCGGGGCGGGTTGGTGTCCCACGCCGCGGTGGTGGCGCGGGGGTGGGGGAAGCCGGCGGTGGTGGGGGCGGAGAAGATCCGCATCGAGGGCAAGACGTTCAAGGTGGCGGGCACCATCGTGGTCGAGGGCGACTGGCTCTCGCTCGACGGCACCGAGGGCATCGTCGTGCTGGGGGAGGTCCCGCTCGCCGCCGCCGATCCTCCCAAGGAGTTCGAGGTGGTCCTCGGGTGGGCCGACGAGATCCGGGCCGGGCATCTCGGGGTGCGGGCCAATGCCGACAACGGGCCCGACGCCGACAACGCCCGGCGACACGGCGCCGAGGGCATCGGCCTGTGCCGCACCGAGCACATGTTCATCGGCGAGGACCGCCTCCCCATCGTGCGGCGCATGATTCTGGCGGTGCGCGACGACGAGGAGGAAGCCGCGCTCGAGGAGCTGCGCGTGGCCCAGCGCGCCGATTTCATCGAGATCCTCGAGGCCATGGACGGCTTGCCGGTGACGGTCCGCCTCCTCGACCCGCCGCTGCACGAGTTCCTGCCCCAGACCACCGAACTCGCCATCAAAGAGGCGACGGTGGGCCTGACCGAGGAGGAGCGGGCCCTGTTCGAGGCAGCCAAGGCCTGGCATGAGTTCAATCCCATGCTCGGGACCCGGGGGGTGCGCCTCGGCGTGATCAAACCCGGCCTCTACGCCATGCAGGTGCGCGCCCTGATGGAGGCCGCCGTGGCCCGGGTGGCGGCCGGCGGCCGGCCGATCATCGAAATCATGATCCCCCTGACCGTCACCCGCGAGGAGCTGGCTCTGGCCCGGTCGTGGGTCGAGGACGCGGTCGAGCAGGCTCTCGCCGTGTCCGACGCACTGGCCCGCACGGCCAAGGGGGAGAAGGCGAAGGAGACGAAGGCCAAGGGCTCCAGCCGGCACCAGCCGAGGCTCGAGGTCCTGATCGGGACCATGATCGAGACGCCGCGTGCGGCCCTGCGCGCCGGCGAGATCGCTGAGGTGGCCGAGTTCTTCTCCTTCGGCACCAACGACCTGACGCAGATGGTGTTCGGGTTCAGCCGTGACGACGTGGAGGGGCGGATGATGGCTACCTACCTCGACCAAGGGCTCTTGAAGCACAACCCCTTCGAGGTGATCGATGCCGACGGCGTGGGCGAATTGGTGCGCCTCGGCGTCGAGCGCGGGCGGGCCACCCGCCCGGACCTCAAGATCGGCGTGTGCGGCGAGCACGGGGGCGATCCCGAGTCGATCGCCGTGTTCGCGGCGGCCGGTCTCGACTACGTGAGCTGTTCACCGTTCCGGGTGCCGATCGCCCGCCTGTCGGCGGCCCAGGCCGTGCTGGCCGGGGGAGGGGGCCGGTGGCCGGTGAAGACCACCAAGGCGCCGGCCAAGGCGGCGCCGGCCAACGAGCCCCGTTCCAAGAAGGCCCCACCGCAGTCGGCGACGGCCAAGACGTCGCCGTCCAAGGCGCCGACCAGGAAAGCGACGCTCACGAAGCCAGCGGGGAAGAAGGCCGCGCCGGCCACGCGCACCGCCAAACGGGTCAGCTCGCCCTGAGTCCGTCGGGCCCGGCGCCCGACCTGTCGTTCCGGCGCGGTACCGTCGCTGGCGTGGCTATACCGGAGGAGGACGTCGCCCGTGTCGTGGCGGCGACAGACCTCGTCGCCCTGATCGGCGAGCACGCCGCGCTGAAGCGCCAAGGGGCGCGCTTTGTGGGGCTGTGCCCGTTCCATCAGGAGAAGTCGCCCTCGTTCAGCGTCAGCCCGGAGAAGGGGTTTTACCACTGCTTCGGCTGTCAGCGCTCGGGGGACGCGATCAGCTTCGTTCGGGAGATCGAGCACGTCGACTTCGTGGAGGCCGTGCGCCGCCTGGCCGACCGGGCGGGGATCACGATCGCCGAGGACGCGGCCGAGTCGGTGGAACGAAAGCGTCGGGGCCCCCTCTACGACGCCGTGGCCGGTGCCGTCGACTTCTACCACCAACGCCTGCTTTCTGCTCCTGACGCGGGCCCGGCGCGTGACTACCTCCGCTCGCGGGGCTACAGCGGCGAGGTCGTGCGCACCTTTCGGCTCGGGTGGGCGCCCGACGACTGGGATGCGCTGGCCCGGCACCTCAAGGTGAGCGACAGCGTGTTCAGCGATGCCGGACTGGGGTTCGTGAACCGTCGTGGCCGCCAACAGGACGGATTTCGGGCCCGGATCGTGTTCCCGATCTTCGATCCGTCCAACAAGCCGGTCGCCTTGGGCGGCCGGATCTTGCCGCCGGCAGCAGGTGTCGCACGGCGCGACGTGGGACCCAAGTACAAGAATTCGCCCGAGGGTCCGATCTACTCCAAGCGCCGCACCCTCTACGGGCTCAATTGGGCCAAGCGGGCCATCATCGAACGCGGCGAGGTCGTCGTGTGCGAGGGCTACACCGATGTCATCGCCTTCTTTCAAGCCGACCTGCCCTGTGCCGTGGCCACGTGCGGCACCGCCCTCGGCGAGGAGCATTTCCGGCTCTTGCGCAACTTCGCCAAGCGCGTGGTGCTCGCCTACGACGCCGACGCCGCCGGCCAGTCGGGCGCCAACCGCGTCTACGAATGGGAGCGCCACCACGAGGTGGACGTGGCGGTGGCCGCTCTCCCCCCCGGCGCCGATCCCGCCGACCTGGTGCGTAGCGACCCCGAGCAGTTGCGGAAGGCGGTGGCCGACGCGCAGCCTTTCCTGCGTTTTCGCGTCGAGCACGTGCTCGCCGCGGCCGATCTCCGCAGCGCCGAGGGTCGGGCCAAGGCGGCCGAAGCGACGCTGGCCGCGGTGGCCGAGCATCCCAACGACCTCGTGCGCGACCAGTACCTCATGATGGTCGCCGATCGGTGCCGGCTCGACGCGACCGCGTTGCGACCGTTGCTCGTGCGCCTCGTCCACGACGTGCGCACCGGGGTCCAGGTCCCCGGGCCCGGGCGCCGTGCCGGAGCGCGCTCGTCGGATGCTCCCGGGGGCGACGTCCGCCACGGCGAGGAGCAGCCGGTGTCCACCGACGACATCGACGTCTCGGCTGCCGGGGCCGCTTCCCCGGCGACGGCGCGACGCCCGGGAGGTGACGCGACTCGCTCGGGCCTCGAGGCGCTTCGTCTCACCGTGCACGACCGCGCCTCGGTGGTGCACCGCTTGGACCCGGTGCTCTTCCCTGACCCGGTCCAACGCGTCGCGTTCGAGGCATTGGCCCGTTGTGAGGACCTGCACCAGGCGGTGGACTGGGCCGAGCGCCAGGATCCCGACGTGGCCCGGCTCTTGCGCCGGGTGGCGGTTGAGGAACCCGCCGGAGCTGCCGATGATGTGGTGATGCTCCTCGTTCGAAACGCGACCCGGCGCGCCCTTGGTGACATCGAGCAGCGGGGCCGGTTGGCACCCGAGGACCTCGGCGAGCTGGCTTCCATGGCTGCCACCGTGCGTTACGACCTCGAGGAATTGGACGATCCCGAACACGCGCTCGCAGCGTCGGACCGGTTGCTAGCCTGGCTCATTGGAATGGCGAAGACAGCCGATGAGTGAAGGACACCCCCCAACCGGGTCGGTCCGTCCGGTGGCCGACGAGGTGGCCGACGACGGGTTCGACCAGTTGCTCGAGGTCGGTCGTCTGCGCGGCTTTCTCACCCAAGACGACCTCATACTCGTGCTGCAGTCGGTGGAGCTCAGCCACGACGTGATCGAAGAGGTCGTCGCCCGGGTCCGGGCCGAGGGCATCGAATACGTCGACAAGGAACGGGAAACGGCCGCACCGGTGGCGCTCGTCGAGGCCGTCGCCGAGGCGGTGGTCGAGGCGTTCCCGCCCGAGCTCGTCGACGATGCCGAAGCGGCGCCTGAGGCCCCGGAGGTCGGTGCCGGGGGCGATCAGGGGCCCGAGACCGACGTGTCCGGCCCGGAGTCGGGGAGCAAGAGGCGCATCCGGCCCTTCCGACGCGAGCCGGTCGACGAGGTGATGGATCGCCAGACCCCACGACCCGGTCGGGCACGCCCCGCCACCTACGCGTCGTCGGACCACGGTGGGGCGGGTGCCGACCCCGTCCACACCTACCTGAAGGAGATCGGCAAGGTCCCGCTGCTCACGGCGGAACTCGAGGTCGAGCTGGCCAAACGGATCGAAGCGGGCGGCGAGGCCCTCGAGGAGCTCGAGCGGCGCGAGGCCGAAACGGGCCGTCGCCTGCCCACCGACGAGCGGGTACGACTGCGCATGCTCGTCCGGCGGGGCCAGCAGGCCAAAGAGGCGCTCATCGAGGCCAACCTGCGACTCGTCGTGTCCATCGCCAAGCGCTATCGCAATCGCGGCCTCGCGTTCCTCGACCTGATCCAGGAGGGCAACCTCGGCCTGATGCGGGCCGTCGAGAAGTTCGACTACACGAAGGGCTTCAAGTTCTCCACGTACGCCACGTGGTGGATCCGCCAGGCCATCACCCGGGCCCTCGCCGACCAAGGCCGCACGATCCGCATCCCGGTCCACATGGTGGAGACCATCAACAAGGTCGTCCGCGTGCAGCGCCAGCTCCTCCAGGAGCTCGGTCGGGAACCGACCGTCGAGGAGATCGCCGGGCGCGTCGAGTTCCCGATCGAGCGCGTCCGCGAGATCCAGCGCATCAACCAGGACACCGTCTCGCTCGAGCAGCCGATGGGGGACGAGGAGGACTTCAGCCTGTCCGACCTCATCGAGGACCAGGGGGCGGAGGTTCCCGATGACGCCGCCACCCGCTCGATGCTCCACGAGGCGGTACGCGACGCGCTGGCCACCTTGCCCAAGCGCGAGCGCGAGGTGATGGAGCTGCGTTTCGGCCTCGACGACGGTCGGGTGCGCACCCTCGAGGAGGTCGGCAAGGCCTTTGGGGTCACCCGCGAGCGGATCCGCCAGATCGAGGCCAAGACCCTGGCCAAGCTCCGTCACCCGAACGCGGCCCAACCGCTGCGGGATTTCCTCGACGAGGACTAGAGACAAGGGGCGATGTCGCCCCGCTGCTATCTTCGCGAGGCCGACATCGGAGGCGTTCCGGGGTAGCTCAATCGGCAGAGCAAGCGGCTGTTAACCGCTAGGTTGAGAGTTCGAGTCTCTCCCCCGGAGCCAATGCCGCGCCTGGCCCAGCTTCCGGGCCATCCGTGGCGCCAGCCGGGGACCCGGGACGGGGCCGTAGCTCAGTGGTCAGAGCAGGGGACTCATAATCCCTGGGTCGCAGGTTCGATCCCTGCCGGCCCCACGAAGCGACCGACGCACGAATCAGCCGGACGTGATGTAGGAGAGCGGGCAATGGACATCGAGCAGTTCTACGAGGCCGATGAACGACGACGGCGCTCGGAAGAGATCGAATTCGGCACGGAGTGGACCGACGGCGACGGGGCCCGCTACGAGCTGTCGTGGGTGGTCGACACCGGTGAGCTCTACGTCATGCGTGAACCCCTGGTGAAGATGACCGAGGACCCGTTCGGCGACGTCTTCCCGGCCGAGGTCCCCACCGACGAGCTGACCGTCGCCGTGGTCGGGTGGATCGCCGAGCGCGGCGACGTCGAGGACGTCTTGGCGGGGTGGCAGACGGCGATGGCCGAGCCCGACGGCGTCGGCTGGCTGGCCCGGCGCCTCTCGCAACGCTCGGTGCCCAAATCGGCACCAGCCCGATGACGAACCATACTGGGGCCATGGCCACACGAAGCCCACAGTCCGCCATCGCCTTGGGCGTGCTCACCGTCCTGGCCGCCGCGGCTGCCGTGTTGTCGATCGCCACGGCGCCACCGGCGGCCGAGCAGCAGGTCCGCGTCGCCGCCGGCGCCACCGTCGGGGTCGGCAGCTTCGTCATGGACCTCGAGGACACGGTCAGCTCGCGAGCCGTGGGTTCGGCGCCGCCACAGGTCCAGAGCTCCCAGGCGCGTGTCGTCTACCAGTCGCCGGATCGCATCGCAATCAGTGGGGCAGGTGGCTCGGGCCAGGTCGTCTTGGTGGGCAACTTGCGCTACGAGCAGTCACCGACAGGGCGTTGGGTCCGACTGTCGAGCGTCCCCGGCGCCGCCCAGTCCTACGCCGAGGGCGTCGTCCTGGTACCGGCCAAGGCGTTCACCGCGGCCGAAGACGTGACGCGCGCCACCCGGACGTCGTCGCTCTATAGCGTCGGCTCGATGCAGGCCGCCGAGCTCGACACGCTGCTCGGCGTGTACTTCCGGGTGCCGGAGTCGGTCATCCGCTCCCACTTCTTCGTCGCCCAGATCCACAAGGAGTACATGACGGCCCAGCAGTTGACGGCCGCGGCCGGCAACCAGGTGGACACGTTCACGATCCACTACAGCGAGTTGGGAACGGCGCCGGCGGTGGTGATCCCGTCGATCTCGCCCGGCCCCTAGGTCGGCCCGGCTGTGGGTGACTAACATCGTGGGCCGAAACAAGTTCGACCTTGAGGAGGGGGCGTGAAGACATACGACCGGCTGTTCATCGGGGGCGAGTGGGTTACGTCGGCGGGCACCAGCACCATCGACGTGATCAACCCGACGACCGAGGAGGTTGCCGGTCGCGTCCCCGAGGCGACCGAGGCCGATATCGACCGGGCCGTGGCCGCCGCCCGCGAGGCATTCGACCGGGGCCCCTGGCCGCGCCTGTCGGCCGTCGAGCGGGCCGCCATCGTCTCCAAGGTGTCCGACGCCATCAAGGGTGAGATGCAGGAGCTGGCCGAGCTCGTCACCACCGAGATGGGCTCACCGGTCACGTGGGGCCTCATGGCTCAGGTATTGGCCCCGACCATGATCTTCGACTACTACGCCGGGCTGGCGGCCACCTACGCGTTCGACGAGGTCCGACAAGGGCTCCTGGGCGAGGTGCTCGTGACCAACGAGCCCGTCGGCGTGGTGGCTGCCGTCACGCCGTGGAACGTGCCGCTGTTCCTGGCCGCCGCCAAGTTGGCCCCGGCGCTCGTGGCCGGGTGCACGGTGGTGTTCAAGCCCGCCCCCGAGACGCCGCTCGACGCCTTCCGGTTGGCCGAGCTCTTCGAGAGTGCCGGTCTCCCCAAGGGCGTGCTGAGTGTCGTGCCCGCAGGTCGCGAGGTGGGCGAGCACTTGGTGCGCCATCCGGGGGTGGACAAAGTCTCGTTCACCGGCTCGACCTCGGCGGGCAAGAAGATCGGCGCCGCCTGCGGTGAGAACCTCAAGCGCTTCAGCCTCGAGCTCGGCGGGAAGTCGGCGGCCATCCTCCTCGACGACGTCAACGTGGCTGAGACGCTCCCGTTGCTCATGCCCAATGCCCTGATGAACAACGGCGAGGCCTGTATCGCCCAGACCCGCATCCTGGTGCCGCGCGACCGGTACCAGGAAGTGGTGGATGCGCTGGTCGAGGTGGTGTCGGCCATGAAGGTCGGGGACCCCCTGGACGCCGCGGTCGAGGTCGGGCCGCTCGTGGCCGAGCGCCAGCGCGACCGCGTGTTGGGCTATATCAAGATCGGCCAGGAAGAGGGGGCCAAGATCGCCGTCGGCGGCGGCCGTCCCGCCGCCATGGACAAGGGCTGGTACGTCGAGCCCACCGTCTTCGTCGACGTGGACCGGTCCATGCGCATCGCCCAGGAGGAGATCTTCGGCCCCGTGCTGGCTGTCATCCCTTACGACGGTGGCGACGAGGAGGCGGTCGACATCGCCAACGACTCGGCCTACGGGCTGTGCGGGTCGGTATGGACCAACGACCCCGAGCGGGGCCTGAAGGTGGCCCGTGGTGTGCGGACCGGTACCTACATGCTCAACAACCCGACGCCGATCGATTTCGCCACGCCGTTCGGTGGTTACAAGGAGTCGGGCATCGGGCGCGAGTTCGGGCGTGAAGGCCTCGAATTGTTCCTCGAGCAGAAGTCGATCACCCTCCCGGCCGGGTTCACCCCCACGCTCTGACCGGCGACGGCCCCCGGCGACGGCGACCCGAGGGGCGTTTCGCCGGCCCGCGGGCTGCCCGCGCCACGAAGTCTTCGAGGGAGGGTGGGCGGTGCCTTAGGTGGGCGGCGCCTCGGACCGGCCGGGGCGCGCCTCGAGCCAGACGCGCTCGTCGTTGCGTGCGCCGTCCCCGTTCACGGGCCTGCGTTGCCGTTCGCCTCGGCGGCGACGCACTGCGCGCTCAGGGCGTGGACCAGGTATCCCTCGGGGACGCGGCCCGCTTCGGTCAAGGTGGTCATGAGCGCCTGCCACTGCGGCGACTCCCCGGCCGCCACCGCCGCGATGGGCAGGGCGGCGCGCAGCTGGTTCACGGAGGCGGCGGCGTCGGTGCCGACCTGGGGGCCTGGGCCCTCGGACTGAGAACGGGCGTACAGGGCAAGCGCCGAGTCCACCTTGGCGCAGGCTTTTTGGGCGAGCCCCAGTCCGTTGTGGGTGGCGCATCCCGACACGCCGACGGCCAGGGTGATCATCACGCCTACCGTGGCGCCGAGCCCGGTGCGGGCCCCGTTGGGCCGGCGTGGCCGGCGACGGGGCAGCGCGCTCACCCGTCGAGCCAGCCCGGTGCCGCCTCGAGCAGGAACCGGCTCACACCCAGGCAACGGTCGAAGACGTCGCACAGGAGCTCCTCGCCGCCGAGGATGCGTGCCAAGGAGACCGGGTAGCGCGCCACGATCGACAGGCGACGGTCCGGTGCGTCGGTGGCCGATGCGAAGGAGTCGATGGCCGAGACTTCGAGGGGCAGGTCGATGCCGCCCACGCCGGCCAGGTCGATGGCCAGGCGGAGCAGGTCGGGGCCGTGGGGCAGCGGCGGCAGGCCCCACGTGAAGGTGAGCGGGAAGTGGTATTCGTCGGGGGGCTCGACGTCCTCGGGGAGGTCGATCACGGCGTCCTCGAACGACAGCAAGGTCCGAGGGTCCACTTCCAAGGCGAGGTGGAGATCGAGCGGCCCGCCGCAGCCCTCCTCGGGGTGCAGGTCCACCTCCCAGGTCTGGCGCAGCGAGTATGTCTCGACGAAGTGTCGCTCGTCGTGGACGTGGAACCCGTGGTCGACGGAGTGGTCCTTGAGATCGGCTACGTAACCGGCGACGTCGATGACGGCCACAGTGTGGAGATCCTACCGGGTCGGCCACTCCTCCCCATCGGCGTCGCCGGCCAGGTCCGGCCGGTAGGGTCGGTTCGTGGACGACGACGCGCTCTTGCGCCTGTGCCACCGCGTCGCCGATGCGGTGCCCCCGGCCCTGGCCGGGATCGACGACTGGGGACCACCGGGTGAGCGACCGGGCCAGTACGCCATCGACTTGGTGGCCGATGCCGCCGTGCTTGACGTTCTCGCCGGCTCGGGCCTCGCCGTGTTGTCGGAGGAAAGCGGCCTCCACGACGCAGGGGCGACCATGGTGGCGGTGGTCGACCCCGTCGACGGCTCGACCAACGCCGCTCGGGGCATCCCGTGGTACGCGACGAGCGTGTGCGTCGTCGACGACGTCGGCCCCCGAGTGGCAGTGGTGGCCAACCTGGCCACCGGCGCCCGGTACCACGCCGTGCGCGGTGAGGGCGCGTGGCGGGGCACCAGGCGCCTCACCCCGTCGGGAGAGACGGCGCTACGCCGCGCCGTCGTCGGGCTCTCGGGCTTCCCCCTGCGCCACCTCGGCTGGGCCCAGTTCCGGGCCCTGGGGGCAGCGGCCTTGGATCTCTGCGCCGTGGCCGAGGGCATACTCGACGCCTACTGCGTGGGAGGTCGAGCCCACCTGGCCCCGTGGGACTACCTCGGCGGGATGCTGGTGTGCACCGAGGCCGGTGCGGTCGTGGGCGAGCTCGCCGGCGAGGAGCTGGTCGTGGCCCGCCACGACGTGCGTCGATCGGTGGCGGCCGCGGCCACGACCGAGTTGCTGGCCGACCTCATGGCCGCGGCCGGCGACGGGCGCGAGGCGGGGGCATAGGCCGTGGCCTCGAAGCGCCGGGTACGTCGGCGCACCGAGGCCCGCCAACCCCGGCTGCCGCATTGGCGAGCCGACGGAGAGCCCAAGGTCCGCTACCGCTCGGAGGCCGAGGCCAACCGCGCCGCGCTGCAGTACCGCCTGGAGCATGGCGCCGACCTCGGGGCATACGCGTGCGAGATGTGCGGCGGTTGGCACCTCGGGGGAATCGACACCGGCTAGCGGCTTCGCGACGCCGGCAGGCGGCGAGCGCCCGGCCCACCGCCTCCATGGCGGACCGGCGGCCGGCGCTGTACGCTCCGGCCGACACCCGCGAGCCCGAAGCGAATCGAGCGGACCGAGGACCATGACCGTCAAACATCGCACCGTCGGGACGGCCAGCCAGCTCCTGACGTGCCAGCTCGAACCGGGCCAGGCCGTGTACGCCGAGCCGGGGAAGTTCCTGTGGAAGACGACCAACGTGGCGCTCGAGACCAGGCTGACGCAGCCGTCGGCCGCCGGCGCCGGCGGGGGGCCCGACGCCGGGGACGGGGCGCCTGTCACGGCGGGCGCGAGCTTCCTGAAAAAGGCCATGGACGTCGGCAAGCGCGTGGTGGCGGGTGAGTCCCTGGCCCTGCAGTACTTCACGGCTCAAGGCGGAGCAGGGTTGGTGTCCTTCTCCGGCCTGCTGCCCGGTGAGGTCCGCGCCCTGGAGCTCGATGGCACCAGCGGATGGTTGTGCGAACGTTCCACGCTCGTCGCGGCGGAGACCACGGCCAATTTCAACATCGCCTTCTCGGGCTGGAAGGCCGCCAGACGCGGGGGAATGGGTTTCGTGCTCGAGCACTTCACCGGGTCGGGCACCGTCTTCGTGGCTGCGGCGGGGAGTTTCGAGTCGATCAACCCGGCCAAGTACGGCGGCAAGATCCAGGTCGATACCGGCACGGTGGTGGCATTCCAGGACTCGCTGCACTACGGCGTGGAGTTGATCGGCGGGATCTCGACCCAGACGCTGATGGCTGGGATGTTCGGCGGAGAGGGTGTGAACCTCGCCACCATGGAAGGCGACGGCGAAGTGCTCCTGCAGTCGACGACCGTCGACAGCCTGGCTCGAGTGTTGCGCCATGACCCAAGACCCGAAGAAGAGCGCAAGGGTGCGCTCGGCGGAATCTTCTGAACCGAAGGGAGCACGTCGTGGGATTGATGGACAAGGTCAAGGAGCAGGCCGGCCAGCTCGCCGAGAAAGGCAAGCAGGGCATGGCCCAGGGCCAGGCCAAACTGGACTCGATGCAGTCGAAGAAGCAGATCGACTCGTTGTTGCACGACCTCGGAGCGGCCACGTACGCGGCAGAGCGCAAGGGCGGGCCACGGGCGGAAGTCGACCGCTTGCTCGCAGCGATCGACCAGCACGAAGCCGAGAACGGCCCGGTCGACACCACGACCAGCGCGGCCGCGGCGACAGGGACCTCGACGACGAGCGCGACCGAGGGCGGCGACTTCCGGCTCGACGAGGAGTAAGCGACGCGGCAAGCCCCGGCCCGGCGGCCGGCGGGATCGGTGAAACTCGCTGCTCGAAGCGTCTTTCGGAGGTCGGCTGCCGAGCCGGTTTCAACGCTTGCCGTGGTCCGCAGGTCACGCTGCGGTACTGGTGTGGCTCCTCGGCCACCCGGGCGGGTTCTGGCATTGGTTCCTGCCAAAGTCCCCTAGTTGGCCGACCAGGCGCACGAGACGCTGGCTCCAAGGCGCCCAGGGCGGCGCCGGACTGGAGGCGGTCATGAGGGCGACCTTGGTGATCGTGCTCGTGCTGGCGGCGCTGGCGTTGGTGTGGGTCTTCGGCTTGACGCTGAACCTCTTCGCCGGATTCGGGTTCATCGTGTTGGCTATCACCGCCGACGTGGTCCGCAACGGCGGCAAACGGCAAACGCCACACCCGGCGGCGCAACGTCGCGACGTCCCCGTCCCCGTCCCCGTCCCCGTCCCCGTCCCCGTCGCCGCTCTCGGCGTGGAGCGCTCGTACGAGGGACACCACGAACCGCGGCGGGCGGCATGAGGACCATCGCAGGGTTCCACCATTGACCGGCCAAGCCTGAGGCCGCCTGTTCGTCAGAGCGGGCAGCCGTACGCGGCGGCTATTGGTTCGGGACGTTCATCCCATGACCCTTCGCCATCTCGACACAGGTTTCGCAGAGGGGATACTTCTTCGGGTCACGTGACGCGCGCCACACCTTGCCGCACAAGGCGAAGACGGGGGTCCCGTTCACGATGGACTCGGCGATGGTGCCGAACCGTTCATCGACGATGTGGGCCATGCGTTCGTGGTCGCCGTCGTCGAGTGTCGGTTCGGCGATCTCCGGCTTGATCTCGATCTGGTTCACGATCGGCTCTGGGGGGTTGGCACCGGGCACCACCTTACGGGCGACATCGCCGCTACCGGTGACCGCCATCGGAGCGCGTGGTCGACGAACGAGCCTCCCGGGCGACCCGTCGAGCCTCTTCCAGGGGGACCGGCGTTCGGGCCGCCCCGGTCGATGCCAGGAGCACGACGGATCCCGCCACGTCGGCATCGGTGCGCCAGCCGGCGTGGGCCACCACGGGACGGGCCCCGGTTCGGGTGCGAACCCAGCAGCCGACCAGGCGGTCCCCCAGGTACAGGGGGCTGACCGATCCCCGCACCGGCAACGGAAGCACCCCATCGGCCAGGAGCGGTCGATGGGTGACCCCGACGGTCGGCACCCCGAGAACGGCGCCGAGCTGGACGGCCAGGCCCGCCCGGCGGGGGTGATCGAGCCCGGTGGCGTCGACCAGTACGACGTCGGGGACGAGGCTGAGCGCGGCGACGGCGGCGGCGAGGATCGGGCCCTGTCGCAGGGCGAGCAGGCCCGGCGTGTACGAGGCACCAACCCCTTCGACCACCACGGCCTGGTCGGCGACGTCCGATGCTCGCCGGGGGCCGGAGGCACTGGCCCGTCGGAGCATGTCGTCGGAACGCCGGTAGGGCTCGCCGTGCCGGAGGGGGCTTGCGCCCGGCCGCCACGCCACGGCGGCCGCCCAGGCCTCGTCGCCGGGATGCCCCCGGCCCGACAGGCCCCGGGCGAAGGCGACGAAACACCCGCCGATCATCGGGGTGCTCGACGGCGTCCACGGGGCAGCGGCCAGGGCGATGTCGGCGTCTCGGGCCAGTACTACCTGGGACTGGATCAACTCATCGTCGGTCTGCGGCCACGGTTGGTGCACCCCGCCACGATCGCACCCTGGCGGCGAGGCCTCGCGCGATCGTTGCGGCCGAAGAGGCGAACACACCGAGAAGAAGAAGGCGCGACATCTCCTCGGCGAGTACACGGAATCGTTCGTCCTCCTGGAGCGCTGTGCCGCTCGGCCCCGGTCGGTGAGTAGGAAAAAGCCGCAGGTAGGATGGGTTTCCTCGGGCGTTTAGCTCAGTTGGTTAGAGCAGCTGGCTTACAACCAGCAGGTCGGGGGTTCGAGTCCCTCAGCGCCCACCATGACAGTCTTACTCGAACCCCTGACCTGAACTATGGCAAGGAAGGGGTTCGTATCAGATGCCGAAGAGGTTGATTCTTGGGCGGACCCCCTCTCGATAACCGACTGCTGAGCATCGACCAGCTCCCCAAAGGGTTCCGCCAACACGTGACCGGCAACCTCTCCTTTGTCGATATAGAGCTTCTCGAAGAAGGCCTGGTTGAGGTGCCGCCGCTGATCGGGACCAGCCTGGCGATATAGCTCCTCGGGGTCGTCAAGCAACTGGACGGCAGCCTCGATAAGAGCGGCACCGACGGCCAGCCCCTCATCCACCTGCTCAAGTTCTTCTCGAAGGACCAATCGCTGTTGTTGGATGCGGGCCAGTCGGGCGCGGAGCTTGGTTTTGGGCAATGCCGCATCGCTGGCCAAATCGAGGAGATTTTCTTCTTGGCGGTCCAGCTTGAGCAGCTCGTTCGACAGTTGTCCATGTCGCAACTTGGCTGAGTTCTCCCGGTCGGCGAGGGTATCGGCTAAGGCTCGATGGATCCGCTCGGCGAAATCGGGGTCCAGCCGCAAGGTGCGGTAGTGCCGGGCAATCGCGTCCTCGATGGCATCGATATGGATATACGGGGCGCTACAGGTGTGCTCCTGTCTTCCCCGGCAAAAGAAGTAATAATAGGTACCGCCGTTGCCCTTTGCCCGGGCAACAATCATCCGGCTCTCGACCCCTTGATCACGACAGCGTCCGCACCAGATCGTGCCCTTGAGGTAGTGGTGATGGACGCGCCGTCGTTCGCCGCTCTTGCCTCTTGCATCGAGGACGACCTGGACCCGCTCGAACAACTCAGGATCGATCAACGGTTCGTGGCGACCCGGATATTCGGCGCCCTTGTAGGTGACGAAGCCGAGGTAATAGCGATTGCGCAAGAGCACTTGGAGCTTCGAGGTCGAGATCGGACCCGCCGGGAATCGGCTCGGCCGAGTCCGCAATCCGCGATGAGTCAGTTCTTCGGCCAGACTGTCGAGGTTGTAGGCGCCGGTGGCGTATAGCTCAAAGGCCAGGCGGACGAACTCGGCCCGTTCAGGGTCGATGGCGACGGAGCGGACTTCGCGCCCCTCGAAGTTGTCACGAATGTTGAGATAGCCCAAAGGCGCGCGCCCGAGAGTGCCGCCGCGGCGTGCTTTCTCGCCCATTTTATAGCTGATATCGGCACCGTCCTCAGCGGAGCGGAACTCGTTGAAGGCGGCGAGGATGCCATGCATGAGTTGTCCGACAGGTGTGTCGTCAATGCTCTCGGTAGCCGAAACTAGCGCCACCCTGAACTTGCGGAGACTCATGAGCACCAACGCGTCATCCACGCGGTTACGATTAAGGCGAGACAGCTTGTAGACGATCACATAGTCGATATCGCGATCTTGCTTGATCCGCCCGAGCATTGATTGGAACGAGGGACGCTTGTCCATCTGTGTTCCGCTGCGCCCAGGTTCGACGTATTCGTCGATGACCTCAGCGCCTATTTGGGCGGCCTTGCGCTGGCAGGCGAGCCGCTGGGCGGGAATGGAGATCCCCTCGGGGTCGTAGTCGGTGTTCACCTGGGAAGGCGAGCTGACTCGCAAATAGAGGACCGCCCTTTTGTGGCCATCCTTGCAGTCGTCGATGGTGCTTGTTTCGTCGCGCGCGACCCCCGGTTGTGTCACCTCCGGGGTCGGGTGCGCCGGGCTCACGGCCGGTGTGTCTCCGATGCCGGCCGGGTCACGAGGTCCCTCCGACTGGCTCATCGGTGAGGGTCTCCATGGCAGGAAGTGGCTTGTCGATCACCACTCCCAGTCGGGCGATGAGTTCCTCGAAGTGCTCTAGGAGTTCGCGCACGGCCTCCATCGGGAGTGCCGGGTACTTGGTCGGTAGGTATGAAGCGAAGCTGGGTAGCTCGTCGGGGACGATGTAGCCGGCCTCGGCGAAGACGTCGGCCAGGCTGAGCCCGAGCAGCTGGGCGAAACGGGCCAGCTTGTCGGGTCGGGGCGCGGCGAACTCGCCTGACTCGAAGCGCAGCACGGTCGAGTCGGGCACCCCGGCCGCTTTTGCCAGCCGGTTCTTCGAATAGCCCATCTCCTCCCGCTTCTTCCGCAGGATCGTTCCCAGGGCTTCGGATTGGGGTGGTCTCTTTGGGGTATTTGCCATTACAAGTACCTAGTATACCAGGTACTTTGCGTGTACGCAGCCCTTCGTTGACCATTCCACAACGTCCCCCCTGGGAACCCCTCCTATCGGCTCGGGTCAAAGACATAGACCCCTCCGTCTCCCTCGCTGGTGGTGATATCCCCGGAGAGCTCCAGGTCGCGGGCAAAGCCCTCGACGTCCAAGGTGACGTGGGGCTGGATGTACTCGGGCAGGGACCGCTCGATGAGGTCGAAATAGCCCAAGTCGTCGAGCAGTTCCTCGGCATAGGCCACGACGCTCTCGGCGTGGCCGTAATAGACGTCCTCGAAACGATCGAGCTCATCGGGGTCGCCAACGCCGACGATTGACGCCCAGTGGGCATAAGCCGAACCGTGTTCGGCGATGCCCCGGCCAACCTTGGCGATAGTGGCGAGATCTTCGTATTCGCCGAGTCGAAGCGGTCCGAACCCCTCGTAGTCGTGGATGGCCCATTCCTCGGCGATGGGCTCGTGAGAGGCCGCAAGCATCTTCTGGATGTCGGCGCCAAGTGCCTCATCGTCTTGGTCGGCGTCAATCCAGGCCCCGTGGAGCCGGCCGGCGCTGTAATCGCTGAGGCTGGCCACGTAGATGCGCGGCACAGCTCGCGGCTCGCGCTCTGGCCGTGTCTCTTCTCGTTGGCCTGTAGGTTGGCTTTGTTCGTGTCGTTCGTCATTCATCCTCACCTCCTTTCATTCGCTAGTTGATTTCGATCCCGGCCGCTCATGCGACGCTATCGCCGGCCGCAGGTTCTGCGGATTCTCGACTGGCCTCGATCCTCCTCGTGGCCAAGCGGGCGAACTCCGGATTGAGCTCGATGCCCAACCAGTCGCGTCCCAGCCGTTGGGCCACCAGCCCCGCCGTGCCGGCGCCAAAGAATGGGTCCAGGACGACGCCCGGTTGCCAGCCCTCTCGGCACTGACACTTGGGTTTGAGCTCACTGCGCCCGGTCAGGTGTCCGATTCGTCGGGCGGTCTCACGGCTCCAAGGTCGCCCGCAGGAGCGACACACCTTCTCGGGACAGCCGGCTCGTAGAATCCTTTCCACCAGGGCAGGCGGGAAGGTGGCGAAGTGTTGGCCCCGGAAGTTGGCGGCGGCCATCAGCCACACGTCACCGGGGTTCTTGCCCAAAGGGTGGGCCACGAGACCCTGGGCCTTCAACCGGGAGAGGCCGGAGTTGTTCCCGGCCCACGGTCCGGCCCAGGCAGGGCGAACCGGTGGTGCGACGGAGAGTGAATCGGCCTGGGTTTAACGGAGGCTCGTTGGTTTGGTTTTCTCATGCCACGTCGGGCTGAGATCTCTGACGGTAGTCGGCCTCGAACTCGGACGGCGTGGCGTCGTTCAGCTCCGAGTGCA
>Ga0181536_10000351_pt1 | contig 55756 bp, 42 predicted proteins | sample PEATcosm2014_Bin_41_FD_121105 | JGI IMG/M metagenome (GOLD analysis project Ga0181536, IMG submission 121105) | Peatland microbial communities from MTU Mesocosm Facility, Houghton, MI, USA - PEATcosm2014_Bin17_60_metaG | ecosystem: Environmental > Terrestrial > Soil > Wetlands > Peat | place...
CACCACTCAGCCGCCGCCGTCATCGCCATGATCTACCTCTGCTGCGGCGGGATCACGATCGAGCTGCCGACCGAACGGGTGCTCCCGGTCGCGAAATGATCCACGGAAACCCGAGTAGAACCATAATTGCCCGCGACGCTCCTGTTGTACCGATCGTTCCGGTGCATCCCGAGCTCCGACTGATGGGAGCCACGACGACGACCGTGGGGCCAATACTGGTGTGCACACCCAGCCGCCGATGTTCTCCCCCTCGAATGTAAGCAACGGGAGCGGAATTCCACGCACCGCGGCGAACCCAAATAGACAGAAGCTCCAGGTCAGCGGACTGCCACGGACCAGTGTGAATCCCCCGCCCGTGGCTGCAAGTTAAGAGGACAACTTGCTGGTTGTCACTCCGCTTCTGCACTGGCAAGGACGGCACCAAGCGCGTCTGCCGCCTCACGGTCGGATGCCTCCACGAAGTGGGCGTACACGCCCAGCGTGGTTGCTGCGTTGGCGTGACCCAAGCGGCCGCTCACCGTACGGACCGGCACTCCAGCGGCCAACAACCGGGTCGCGGCGAAGTGCCGCAGATCGTGCAGGCGGACGTTCTTCAGCCCCACCTTGTTACGAAGCCCTATGAACACCTTGGTCACCTCGTTCGGCACCCACGGTTCCGCGCCGTTCACGGAGCGGGTGAAGACGTAGGCGTCGTCCCCGACAACGCTCCCGCAGGTCCGGGCCCGCTCGTCCATCCGCTCTCGGTGGATCTGCAGCACCTGCGCCGTGGTGGCGTCCAGGGCAATCCGGCGGGCAGCGTGGGTCTTGGTGTCCTTCTCGACCAACCTCCCCTCGGACCCCTCCACCAGGTTGTGGGAGATGATCACCGTCCGAGCCTTCAGGTCCAGATCCCGCCACCGAAGGGCGCAGAGCTCCCCCCGACGGGCCCCCGTCGTCACCGACGTCCGCAGGAAGGCTGACAGGTCCGGGTCCTCCGCGTCGGCCGCCTCGATCAGCGCCAGCACGTCCACCGGCTCGGGCGGTGCCACCTCCGGCCGGCGAATCCGGGGCGGCGTTGCCTGCATCGCCGGGTTCGTCGTCAGCCAACCCCACCGGACGGCCTGTCCCAGCGCCCGGCGCAGGATGGCGTGGACCTGGCGGACGGTGGCCGGGGCCAGCGGCCGGCCCTTCGCCCCACCCTTGTCGCGAAGGTGAGCGTAGAACGTGTCGAGCTGGGCGGGTCGCAGCCGAGCAAGTGGCACCGTGCCCAGCGTCGGCACGATGTAGGTGTCCACGATCCACCGGTAGCCCCGGGCGGTCGTGGGAGAGAGTTCCGGAGACGCCAGCTGCAGCCACTGCTCGATGAGGTCGGCCACCGTGGCGTCCTGTGATGCGTGACCGCCCCCGCCGACCTCGACCACGAACCTCGACAACGCCCCTTCGGCCGCGCGCTTGCCGCCTCGGAAGGTGCGAGTGAGGTACTTCTTGCGGCCGGTGACCGGGTCCCGGCCCACGTAGGCCCGCAGTTCCCACGCATCGCCCCGTTGCCGGATGTGTCCCCGCATGGCTCGGCTTCCCCTGGTCCCTGCTACTCCGATCGAAGGGCGCTACTCCCGCCCAACTTGGGGTGAGAGTAGCAGTGGAGTAGCGGCAGGGAAAGAGGTTTCTGCAAGCCAGCCCATATTGTGCCGCTGACCTGCACTTATCTGGCGCGCTCGGAGGGATTCGAACCCCCAACCTTCTGATCCGTAGTCAGATGCTCTAATCCGTTGAGCTACGAGCGCAGGTCACTACCGTTCAACCTACCAATCTACCGGACCACGGGGGCCCTCCAACCCTTCTCGTGGCGGAGGGGCGTCGGGGCGCGGTTGGAGGCGCGACCCTCCGGGGGGTACGGTTCTCGCCACTCCTGCCCATCGGCATGGCGGGACCAGCCTAGGGAGGCAAATGTGAGGACTCAGACGAGCCGGCGAAGCTTCGCGGCCACCCTGCTGGCGGTCGGGACGATGGCGACCCTCCTCCCCGTGCTGGACCTCCCGGCCGCAGTGGCCGGGGCCAGCACTTTGGCTGCCCCGGCGGCCACCGCCTCGGCCCCGTTCAGCGCCCACGGATCGACCGAATCGGCCTACGTGCTGGGGGCCAGCGCCGGGGAGCAGCTGGTCCTCGTCGACCGCCAGGGCTCCGAGGTCGGGAAAGGCACCGCCGACTCCGCCGGCAGCCTCCTCTTCCGCACAGTCAAGCCGGGCGCCGGCTACCAGGTCCGTTCGGTGAACGGCTCCACGGTCTACGGCACCAGCCGCTTCAGCGTCCTCTCGACCTCCAGCACGCCGCCGGCCAGCTTCTACTCCGGCCAGCACCTGCACGCCGGCCTCAACTACATCACCATGAGAGACGGCATCAAGCTGGCCGCCACGGTCCGGCTCCCCCTGGGCAAGACCCTGACACAGGGGCCCTTCCCCACGGTGATCGAGTACTCCGGGTACCCGATCGCCGGCCCGGGCAACCTCATCAACCACCTCCTGCACCCGAACACACCCAGCACAAACCCCACACTCCTGCCGACAACGGCCACCGCAGTCGGGTCGCTGGTGGCCCCGCTCATCGGCTTCGCCTCGGTCAGCCTCCAGATGCGGGGGACCGGCTGCTCGGGCGGGGCCTTCGACCTGTTCGGCCTCAACACCACCTTCGACGGCTACGACGCCGTGCAGATCGTGGGCAGCCAGCCGTGGGTGCTCCATCACAAGGTCGGCCTGGTGGGCATCTCCTTCTCGGGCATCTCACAGCTCTTCGTGGGCGGCAGCCGGCCGCCCGACCTCGCAGCCATCGCCCCCCTGTCGGCAACCAACGACCTGTACACAACGGCCTTCCCCGGCGGGATCTTCAACAACGGGTTCGCCGCCAGCTGGCTGGCCGCCCGCCAGTCCAACGCCGAGCCGGCGACGGCGACCGGCGGTGGCCAGAAATGGGCCCAGGTCCTCATCGCCGAGGGCACAAAGCAGTGCCTCGCCGACCAGGACCTCCGATTGCAGACCCAGAACATCCAGACCCTCTTGAAGCAGGCCCAGTTCCGCAACCCAAGCCTCTATAACCCGCGCTCGCCGGCGGCCTGGGCGGCCAAGATCGACGTGCCCGTCTACATCGCCGGTGCCTTCGAGGACGAGCAGACCGGGCCGCAGTGGCCGGCCCTCATCAGCGCCATGAAGAACGATCCCCACGTATTCGCCACGATCATCAACGGCACCCACGTCGACTCGCTGGGCCCGGCGATCCTCAGCCGCTGGGTGGAGTTCCTCGACATCTTCGTGGCCGGCGAGGTGCCCCACGTGACAAGCACGGTCGAGGCCCTGGCCGGCCAGCTCTACAACCTGCTGGCCGACGCCCCGGCCGAGGCCCTCCCGTCCTTCCGCTTCACCACAGCCCCCAGCGTGGCCGTGGCCAGGGCCGACTTCGAAAAGACAACCCCGCGGGTCCGGGTGCTCTTCGACAACGGTGGGGGGAGCGACGGGCCCGGGGCCTTCCAGCCCGAGTGGGAGGCCGACTTCTCCACATGGCCGCCGCCCAAGGCCGTGGCCACCACCTACGACCTCGGCACCGGCGGGCAGCTCGGCACCGCACCCGCCAAGGCGACGACCGTCTCCTACCGCCCCACACCGACAGCCCGCCCGAGGATCGACCTGCCGGCGAAGTGCACAACACCCACACACAAGACATCGAACGCCTGGGCCCCGCTCCCCTGCTACGACTGGGCGCCGGTGACCGGGAGCGAGGGGCTGGGCTTCGTCTCCCCGGTCCTGAAGAGCAACCTGGTGGTGGTGGGGCCGGCCAGCCTGAACCTGTGGCTCGAGTCCACGGCGGCGGACACCGACCTGCAGGCCACCGTCTCCGAGGTGCTGCCCGACGGCAAGGAGATGTACGTGACCTCGGGGTTCCTGCGTGCTGACGACCGGGCCCTCGACACGGCCACCTCCACGGCCACCCACCCGGTCCCCACCTACCTGGCCGCGACAGCCAAACCACTGCCCAAGGGGAAGTTCACCCTGGTGCGGGTGCCGATCGACCCCATCGGCTTCGCCTTCCGGGCCGGATCGCGCATCCGGATCACCCTCGTGGCCCCCGGCGGGACACGGCCCGCCTGGGCCTTCGGCACCCTCGAGACCCACGGCACGGTCACCAACACCGTCCAGCTCGGCGGGAGCCACCCCTCGTCCCTGGTCCTCTCGGTGGTGAACGGCATCACGCCGACTGACCCCCAGCCGGCCTGCCCGTCGCTGCGCGGCGAGCCCTGCCGCACCTACGTGCCGGCCGGCAACGGCGGATAGCAGGCCGGCCGGCCCTCCATTACCCTGGGTCCCGTCACCGTCGGGTGGCGGGGGAGGCCGTGCCGTGGCACCGCAGATCATCGACGTCGACCAGCACCTGTTCGAGACCAGGACCACCTGGATCGACCACATCGACCCCGGGTTCCGGGCCGACGCCCTGGCCATCGAGGACGACGAGCGGGGGTGGCCCTGGGTCACCTGGCGCGGCGAGCGCCTCTACCCGGTCGAGATCCAGCACCCCGGCCACCCCGAGGAGGTGGGCGAGAACCGGCTGGCCATGGAGCGCGGCGAACCCGCCCCGGCCAGCTACGAGGAGTTGCTGCCGCCGAGCTACGCCTCGCCGGCGGCCCGGGTGGAGGACCTCGACCGCATGGGGCTCGACTCGACGGTGCTCTTCCCCAACTTCGGCCTGGTCTGGGGCGAGATGCTCCGGTCCGACCCCCCGGCCCAGACGGCCAACCTGCGCGCCTACAACCGCTGGGCGGCGGCGGCGGTCACCGAGGGGAAGGGGCGACTCCACGGGGTCGGCCATCTCACCCTCTCGGACCCCGAGTGGGCGGTCGCCGAGATCGGCCGCCTGGCGTCCGACGGGATCCGCCTGGCCATGGTGCCCCCGGCCCCGGTCAACGGCAGGCCGCTCTCCCAGCCCGACCTCGACCCGGTGTGGGCCGCCTTCTGCGACCACGGCGTCGCCGCGGTCTTCCACGTGTCGGAGTTCGAGAGCCCGCTGCACCCCGCGTGGTACGAGGGGGACGAGGAGAAGGTCGACAAGCTGCTCGACTCGGTCTTCTTGTGGGCGGCGCCGGCGGTGGCGCTGGCCAACATGATCCTGAACGGCACGCTCGACCGGTTCCCGGCGCTGCGCATCGGGGTGGTCGAGCTCACCGCCGGGTGGGTCCCCACCTTCCTCCTCCACATCGACGGGGCCTCCGACTTCTACGCCCTGCGCCACGGCGGCCCCTACAAGAAGCTCGCCCTGCGCCCCTCGGAGTACTTCCTGCGCCAGGTGCGGGTGGCCGCCCTCCCCTACGAGCAGCCCGGGACGCTGGTCGAGCAGGTGGGGGAGGACATGTTCATGTTCGGGAGCGACTGGCCGCACGCCGAGGGGGTGGCCGACCCGCTGGCGGCGGGGACCCGGGGGGCGGGCCGGCTGGAGGGGCGGGCCCTCGACCAGCTGATGGGCGGCAACGCCGCCTGGCTCCTCGGACTCTGAGCGCCGGGCCCGGGGGCCCCGGCCCTACAGCCCGAGGTGCTTGGACTCCCAGAGCTTGATCCCGCCCAGGATGCCGGCCGTGTTGTCGACCACCGTCGTGCGGGCGGCCAGGTCGCCCAGGCCGTCGCGGCGCACCCGGCGGGCGTTCCCCCCGCCGAGGAAGAGGCGGTCGTAGAAGAGGAGGCCGTCGAGCAGGGCGGCGGCCTTCTGCACCCGTCGGTTCCACCGCTGGTCGCCGATCTCCTTGCGGGTCCGCTCCCCCAGCTGCTCGTTGAACGTCTCGCCCTTGCGGAACGGCTGGTGGGCGATCTCCAGGTGCGGGAGGAGCTGGCCGTCCAAGAAGATGGCGGTGCCGAACCCGGTGCCGAGCGTCACCACCAGCTCGAGCCCCTTCCCCGACACCACGGCCAGCCCCTGGACGTCGGCGTCGTTGGCCACCCGGGCGGGCTTGCCGAGGGCGTGGGCGAGCGCTGCGGCCAGGTCGAAGCGGTCCCAGGCGCGCTCGAGCCGGGGGTCGACCGCCGACCCCGGGCCCGACACCGTCACGAAGTGGGGTGCGCTCAGCACGACCCCCTTGCGCACCATGCCCGGGAACCCTGCCGAGACCCGGTCGGCGCCGGGCAGCCCCCCCACCAGCCGGGTGAGGGCCGGGACCATCCCCCCCTCCCCGGCGGGGGGCATCGGGTAGGTGGTGGCCACCTTGACCCGGTCGGCCACCATGGCGCCCGAGGCGTCGAGCACCGAGGCCTTCAGTCCCGTCCCCCCGATGTCGATGGCCAGGGTGAACGGGCGCGCCGGTGGCGTCGTGCCGGAGCTGCCGTCCGTCTCCTCCGCCGCACCCGGCCCCTCGCTGGTCATCGGAGCGCACTGTAACGCCCCGCCCGCGCCGGCCCCGCCCGCCCTCAGGTGGCCGAGAGCCGCACCGGCAGGTCGACCAGGCCCCGCAGGACCACGTTCTCTCGGTAGGTGACCCCGGCGGCGGCCAACTCGATGGTCCGGGTCCGCCGGACGAGCTCGCCCAGCGCCACCTGGGCCTCCAGCCGGGCCAGCGGCGCCCCCAGGCAGTGGTGGAGGCCGAAGCCGAATCCGAGGTGACGGTTGTCGGGCCGGGCGAGGTCGAGGCCCGCGGGGTCGCTGAACGCCTCGGGGTCGCGGTTGGCCGAGCCGAGGAGGACGACCACGAACTCGCCCTTCCCGAGCACCTGGCCCCCCACCTCGAGGTCCCCGGTGAGCGAGCGCCCGGTGAGCTGGACCGGCGAGACGTAGCGCAGCAGCTCCTCCACCCCGCTGCGGACGAGCGAGGGGTCGCGGCGGAGCCGCTCCTGCTGGTCGGGGTGGTCGAGCAGGGCCAGGACCCCGCCGGCGATCAGGTTGACCGTCGTCTCGTGCCCCGCCACCAGCAAGAGGATCGCCGTGGTGAGCAGTTCGCCCTCGGAAAGCGTGTCGCCCTCCTCCTCGGCCAGGGCCAGCCGGCTCAACAGGTCCGGGCCGGGGTCGGCGCGCCGCTCGGCCAGGAGGGCGAAGAAGTAGTCGGCGAAGGCCAGGATCGCCTCGATCCGGGCCTGGCGGACCTCGTCGGTGAGGAGGAACTCGGGATCGAGGCCGCGGGCCAGCGCCGCCGACCACCCCGAGAACCGGTCCTGGTCGGCTGCCGGCACCCCGAGCATGTCGCAGATGATGCGGACCGGGAGCGGGTAGGCGAAGTCGGCCACCGCGTCCATCGCGCCGCGCTCGAGCGCCGCGTCGAGCAGTTCGGCCACGATCTGCTCGGTCCGGGACCGCAGCCCCTCGACCATGCGGGGGGTGAAGGCCTTGGAGACGAGTCCTCGTAGCCGGGTGTGGTCAGGCGGGTCGCGGAAGAGGAACGGCCGGTTGTCCCGCTCGGCGTCGCCCAATCGGTCGGCCAGCGGGCTCGACCGATCCCGGGACGTGGCGAACCCCTCGGGCAGCCGCTCGGCGTCGAGGTTGGTGCTGTCCGACGACGCCCGGCGGTCGCGCAGGACGGCCAGGCAGTCGGCGTGCCGGGAGAGGACCCAGAACCCCCTCGGGCTGCGGTGGACGGGGGCGTCGCGTCGCAGCGACTCGTAGAGGGGCCACGGGTCGCTGGCCGCCCGCGGGTCCGTCGGGTCGTAGGCGGCCACGACGGACGAGCGTACCGCCGCGCCGGTCGGGCAAGCTGTCGGCGTGCCCAACCTCTGGCAGGGCCACGAGCACGCCGAGGAGTTCCTCGCCCGGGCCGACCGGGTCCCCCACCGCGCCGAGGCCGAGGCGGTGCTGGTGGCCGACCTCGACGGCTGCCTCCCCGGCCGCCTCCTCGACCTCGGGTGCGGCGACGGCCGGCTGACCGAGCTCCTGCTCGACGCCTACCCCGGGACGACCGCCGTCTGCCTCGACCTCTCCGAGACGATGCTGCGGGCGGCGGCGGCCCGGCTCGGCGACCGGGCCGCGTTCGCCTGCCACGACCTCGAGCGGCCGCTGCCCGAGGAGGGCCCCTCGGCCGGCCGCTACGACGCCGTCGTGTCGTCGTTCGCCCTCCACCACCTCCCCGACGACCGCAAGCGCTCCCTCTACGCCGAGCTGGGCGGGCGGCTCGACCACAGCGGCGTGCTGGCCAACCTCGACATCGTGGCCAGCCCCACCCCCTCCCTGCACGCCCGCTGGCGCGAGGAGATGGGGGCGGCCGACGACCCCTCCGACCGCCTCTGTGCCCTCGCGCCCCAGCTCGACTGGCTCCACCAGGCGGCCTTGGTCGACGTCGACTGCATCTGGAAGTGGCGGAGCCTCGCCCTCATGCGGGGCCGTCGCCCCTGACTCCGGTGGCCCGCCCGTCGCGCCCCCGGGGCGCCAGCACCGGGTCGGAGAACCACGGGCGCAGGGCCAGCCGGGCCGGGGGCAGCGAGCCGTAGACGAGGACGCCGGTCCCCGGCGGCATCCGCCGCAGCGCCTCGGGCGGGAGCAGGGGCCGGCGGACCGGCGAGGAGGTGACGGTGCGTGCCCCACCGGGGTCCCGGGTGACCGAGGGCACCGAGAGCTCCTCGTCGCCGACGAGGTGGCTGGCGTGATCGAGGGTGCGCGGATCGGACGTCCCCGACAAGAAGATCTTGGCCCGGTGGTTGTTGATCACGGTGGCCGCCCGGTCGCCGTAGCGGGCGGTCACCTGCGAGAGGTCCTGCCAGACGGTGACCAGCTGCACCCCGTGGCCGGCGCACGTGGCGGCCAGGCCGTCGAGCTCGGCCAACGGGGTGATGTTGGCCGCCTCGTCGAGCACCACCAGCAGCGGCGGGGAGAGCGGGCGGTGCAGCCGGGCCGAACGCTCGAAGGCCGCCTCCAACACCTGCTTCACCAGGGCGCTGAACAGCCCCCGCAGCCGCCGCTGGTCGTGCGCCGGGGCGCAAAGGTAGAGGGTGTTCGCGCCGAGCAGGAGGGCGGCCGGGTCGACGTCGCCGGGGTCGGCGGCGGGGCCGGGCCGGGGGAAGGGCGCTGCGGCCGGCGTGCCGTGGGGAGGGGTGTCGGCCTCGGCCGGCGCGGGCCACCGGGGGCCGGGCCGCTCGGGGCCGTCCCAGGGGTGGGCCGCCGGCATGACGGCCGGCACCTCGGGCTCCGGCTCGGCGAACGGCTCGAGGACCGTCTCGGCGGTGGTGTAGACGGAGCTGCGCTGGCGCTCGTCCCGCTGCCAGGTGGCCCGGGCCGCCTGCAGCGCCGCGGTGGCGCCGCTCGACGCCAGGATGTCGGCCACCTCGGCCACCTCCTGGGTGTCGACCCAGCGGACCACATCGGCCATCGAGAGCCCGGCAGTGGACGCCGCGAACAGGAGCGGCGCCAGGAGCTTGGCCGCCGTCGAGTACCAGAACTCGCCGTCAGCCGTGGTCCCCGGGCCCCGGGTCACCTCGGTGAGGTCGGCCGCCACCCGGCGAGCCCCGGCCCAGGACCGGGCGGCCAGCAGGGGCGTCCAGGAGCTCGACGCCAGGCCGGTCGTCCCCCCGGGGTCGAAGCACCACACCCGGCCGCGGCGACGCCGCCAGCCGATCGTGTCGACCAGGAGGTCGGTCTTGACGCTGGCCGCCACCACCGGACCGTCCCAGCCGAGGATGGCCGGGACGGCCAGAGCCGTCGTCTTCCCGCTCTGGGTGGGACCGATGACCGCCACCGACTGGGCCGGCTCGGCGGCGAGCACCGTCCGCCCCGGCTTCCCCCGCGGCCCGGCCAGGGTGCCGAGGACGAGCCGGCCCGGCTCCCCCGCCCCGGCCACCAGCGGGCCGAGCTGGCGTCGGCCGGCCCACGCGGCTCCGGCCCCCTCGCGCCGCTCCCCGGTCGCGCCGCGCCACACCCACGGGTGCGGCCCACCCCCCCGGCCGGATCCCTGCCCACCGGTCCACGCGGCGCGGCCGGTGCGGCCACCGCGGCGCACAGCTCCCGGCGCGGGTCGGGGACGACGGCCGGCGGAAGGCCCCGGGGCCCGCGCCAGCGAGACGGCAGCCACGGCGGCCGCGCCGACGCCGAGCGCGACCCACCACGGGCCGGCGGGCGTCACCGAACCATCGCCCCGTCGGTGTCGACCAGGGCGCGCTCCATCGGGCCGATGAGGTGCTGGACCAGGAACGACCGGCGGCCGACCTTCCACAGCGCGACCCCCCGGCGCAGCCGCGGCAAGAGCTCGGCCTCGGTGGGCGAGAGCGAGAGGAGTTCGCTCGCTCCGGCCACCTCCCCGGGCGGTTGTGCATAGACGACGCGGGTCTCCGAGTCGGACAACAAGCCCCGGGCCAGCCCCACCTGCTCGGACCCCGCCGCGCCGACGGCCATGAGGTCCGAGAGCCGATGGAGGACGGCGAGGTTGGCCACGCCGTAAGCGCGCGAGAGCTTCCACGAGGCCTGCAGCCAGCGGGCAACTCCCAGGTTGGCGAGCACGGCCCAAGCCTCGTCCACCACCACCAGGGTGTGGGCCCCGTCCTTCCGGCCGACGGACGCCTGGCGGGCCAGCGTCGCCTGCAGCCAGGCCGTGGCACACGCCATGAGCACCCCAAGGGCGGCCGAGTTGTAGAGGGCCGAGAGGTCGAGGACCACCAGCGGGCCCGAGAGGTCCAAGCCCTCGGAGGTCGGGCCGTCGAACATCCCCCGCAGGTCCCCGTGGACGAGCCGGCGCAGCTCGAGGGCAACGTCCCGGCCGTCTTCGAGGAGGGTCGCCCGATCGGTGCGTATTGCCCGGGCCGATTCGGCCGACGGCTCCAGCATCGCCACGACCACCCCGGGCAGCGTGGGCACCCGGCCGGAGGCCCCGACGCTGCCCAGGGCCAGGTCGACCGCCACCCGCTCGCGCGGCAGGAGCCCGCGACCGAGGCAGGCGGCGGCCAAGGAGGCGAGGAGCTCGACCTGGCGCCCGTCGGCGCCATCGCCCGGTGCGGTGCCGGGCGGCGCCTCGCCGCCCGCCCCGGGGTCGAGCGGGTTGAGCCGGACCGAGCCCCCCGGGCGCAGGGCGATCGGCGCGGTCCCCCAGGCGGCGGCCAGCGCGCCGTACTCGCCCTTGGGGTCGACCACCCAGGCGCGCCGGCCGAAGACGGCCTGGCGCCAGAGGTAGGTCTTCACGAACGCGCTCTTGCCCCTCCCGATCTGGCCGAAGACGATCATGTTCGGATTGGAAACCACCCCCTGGGCATAGAGCTCGAAGGGGTCGTAGACGAAGGAGCCGCCCAAGAGGTCCTGGCCGACCAGCACCCCTCGGTGGCCGAGCCCGGCCTCGGCCACCAGCGGATAGGCGGCGCCGAGGTTTCGGGTCGTCACCTGGTGCGCCGGGACCCGCGGGCCCGTCCTCGGTGATCCGAGGGTGCCTCCGGTCCGCATCTCGTACCCCCACGTTGAGCTCCCTCGAGCGGACCGCCGACAAGTCCCGGCACCGCTCCCGTCATCGCCGAACGGTCGAGCGGTCAGTGCCGGCGCGCGCTGGTTAGCGAGGCGACGTGGCAGCCCCCGGGCGGTCACCGGCTTCTTCGACCGGGGCGGCTGCTGCTGGCTGACCCCGCTCATCTCCGAAGTGCCCCAGAAAGCCCACCGACGTGGCCCGACGGGAAGAGCGTGCTTTGCGCAAGCGCGCAGTTGGCCACCACCCGCTCCCCCGCTCGAATGCAAGGTGAGAACAGATCGGTTGACAACCGGCGGACACCGGGTCAGGCTCACGCCCATGGCCGAAACAAACCAGCCCCTTCCACCAGCTGCAGTCCTCGTGCGGTCTCGGGTTGCCGACTTCGACACCTGGCTGGCGGCATTCGAGTCCCACGAGGATGTCCGTAGGGCAGCCGGCATCCTCGGGCACCACATCAACCGGGCCGAGGACGACCCGAACGACGTGAGCCTCTATATGGCCCTCTCGGACCTCGACAAGGCCAGGGGATTTGCAACGTCGGAGGACCTGCGCACGCGGATGCAGGCGGCGGGGGTCATCAGCGTGCCCGAACTCATCTACTTGACGCCAGTGCGTGAGGCGATTGTCTGGGACCGTGAACTCCCCGCATTTATGCTGAGTCACTCGGTGGCCGATTTCGACCGATGGCTCGAAGGCTACGACGAAGCTGGCGATCTACAGAAGGCGCATGGGATCGTGGGCCAGGCTGCGAACCGCTCGATCGACGATCCAGCGCTTGCGATCGTCTACCACCAGGCCGAGTCCTTCGACACGTTGCGCGCCTTCCTTGACAACGAGCAGCTCAAGGCGAAGATGCAGGAAGCAGGGGTCACCTCCGTGCCTGAGGTCCAATTCGTGACGGGCGGCTGGGCCAAGCGATACGGCTGAGACCTGAGCCGCAGGCGCGGCGATCGCTCCCTGGCGTTCCAGGTCAGCCGAGGCGGCCGTGGACAGGCCTGTTCAGCGGTTCAGCCAAACCAATCGGCGCCCATCGAGCCGACGAGCCTTGACGCGGCCATGGTCCCGACACATCCCACGATATGGAGCCCGTGATGCCCGAGCTCCTGCGATCGCCCACTGCCGGACGAGGGGTCACCTGACATCGGGCACTGCCTGGGGCCAGCGGACGGGCCCGTGGCCGGCCCGAGCCGCGGTCGCGGCCCGGAGGGATTCCAGTCGGCCTGGCTCCGAGGGTGCTGCCGCGCCCGGCGTGGATAGGATCCCGCCAACCGACTGGAGGAGGCGACATGTGGGCACAGCTCATCACTACGCGACTGAAGCCCGGCAAGGAGGACGGCCTGCGCACGCTGATCGAAAAGCTGAGGGCTACCGAGCAGCCCGGCTCGGGTTTGCTGCGGTCCACCGCGATGCGGGATCAGAAGGACCCCAGCCGTGTCTACATGTTCGTGGTGTTCGAAAGCGAGGAGGCGGCTCGCGGGCGTGAGAAGGACACGAGGCGGCAGGAGGGCCTCGCAGAGACTCGGGCGATCATGGCCGAGATCTTCGACGGTCCACCGGAGTTTGTGGACCTGACGGTGGTGGAGGGCGCCGCCTACTGATGAGGTCGCTCGGTACATGCCGATATCGAGCATGCGCGTCCAGGTTTCCCAAATCGCGCGAGCACCGGCGAGTGCGGATCACCGGATCTCTCCGATCCAAAGTGCCAATAACGGCAACTGTCCCGAACAGTCTGGCCTCCCCTCAATGTGTCGCTCGGAGGCGCTTCGCGTACGGAACATCCGCAACGGACTGCCAGGGGGCCGTGAACGGCCCCCTGGCAGTTGGCCCGGTCGTCGGCCCAGCGGAGTCCAAGCCACGACCGAACGGGGCAGGAACCTCCACCGCCAGAGATCGGCACCGAGGGCCTGGGTTGGTGACCAGTGGTCACCTCGGAATCGGAGCCTCGTCCCAGGCCAGATAGGCGGGCTCACCAGCACTCATGATCGTGGTGGACCGGGTCACCGACGTCCGCCGAAACCTTGGCGGGCCGCTACCGGAGACATGGGTTACCGAACCCTTAACTTGCCGAGGAGCGCCGGGGTGGCTCGGGGGATCGTTCATTTCTCGGCTTGGGAGCACGCGCCTCGAGGTGGCGAATGCCCGGGCCGGCGGCCTCGTACGGGTGGCGGTCACGTCGGAACCTCGCCGCTGTTGACTGCCGGCGGGTTCCCGACAAGCAAGATTCCGACGACCCCCGCTTTCCGCGGCAGCCATCTACGAACTCTGCAAACCGGCGGCCGTTCGGCGGCCACGTGGGCGGGCACTTGGCTTGGATGGGGGAGACGCTGTGGCGTTGCCCTGTGTTGTGATCAGCTGAGTTGTGACCTCCGTCTCATGGGTTGAGGTATCCGATGACACTTCGCTATCGGTGATCGACGCGACGGACGTCACTGCAGCGTGTGCCGGAAGCGGACCGCTCACATGAAGGCCGATGACGCCCAAGAGAGCGGCACCGCCCAGGCCAATCGCAGTCGCGACCATCGCGATGCGGCCGAGCGACGCGCCCCACAGGATTTGCGGATGGATGGTTTTCGCCACCGCCTCCGATCTTTCGTTTCGTTCCATAACACCGACCCTATGGAGCGAATGTGAAGACAGATTGAACGTCGGCGTTCTGAAGCTAAGAATCACGGAAGAACGGCGAGTCGGATTCCGGCGGTCCCTCCTCATCCGTGGGTGCCGTGACCTGACCCTGCCGGGAACACCATCAGCTCCTGGCCACTGTTCGGACTGCCTGAAGGTCCAGAGATCCAGGCGAAGAGGATGAGCTGCTCGGTGTCAACGAACTGCGGAGCACGCCCGGACACCAGGCGGACACCAAGCGCCCGCGAGCGGCTCCCACGCAGGTGGCTCGGTGGTCGGGCCAGCGGAGCCACGGCCACGTGATGGCGATCCGGCGGTTGTGGACCTCGCCTGCCGCGTTCTTGGTGATCCCCTTGGGGTCGCCGACCACGAGGGTGCCGATCCTGTGGGCGAGCGCCCAGTCGACGAGCGAGCGGGCCGCTTCGTGGTGGGCCTGGCGAACCCGGCGACGGTGGCGGGCCTCGGCGTGGCGCTGGGCCCGGCGCAGGTTGCGCCAGCACCGAGAGCCCCGCTGGCCGGGCTTGGGCACCTTTCTGGCCATCGCGCTGGCCCGGGCCTTGGTGTCCGCCAGGTGGAGGCGCTCTTCGGCCCGGATGGCCCGCCCCGAGACCACGATCGCCTCGGTTCCCCAGACAGCGGCGAAGGGATGGATGATCCCGGGGTCCAGGTCGTAGTCCTCGACGGGCACCTCGGCGGTGACGTCGACCACCAGGCGCCCCGCATCGGCCAGCAGGGTCACCGAGCGGATCTGGCCGGGGTCGACAGGTCGCCCACCCGAACCCCGGCGACCTCACGACAGAGCTGTTGGTAGGAGAGGAGGGGCGGTCCCGGCGTCGGAACCGGGGCTCGTTCAGCTCGATCAGCCCGGCCCAGACGTCGCCCCCGGCGACGAGGAGAGCGAAGCACCGACGAGCCTGCCCCTTGGTGCAGCGCACGGTGATCCGGGCCGTGCGATGGACGACCTTTGGAGCATCGGCGCTGCGCTTCCTCGGCACCCCGAGAGAATCCCCCTCGGGTGCATCAGCGCGACCGCTTGCGGTCAGGGCACTAGCCTCAGGTCTCAGGTGGTACGTGGGGGTTCGATGGCCTGGCGCTGCTCGGCGAGCGCTGCTCTCAGGCTGCTGAGATGGAAGCCCAACTGGCCTTGATGAACCCTTCGCTTGACCGGCACCGCCCTCGTCCACGACCAGGCGATGTCAGGACACGGGCTCGTCTCGTTGGCAAACGCAACAGCCGGACGAGCAATGCACACTGGGCTCGATCAGGCTTGGCTGCGGGGGTCGGTTGATCTGTCGGCTGGCGACTAGGCGTCGCTCCCGAGATAGGGGGCGTTGTAGCTGAACACCCCGCCGTCGGCCGCCACCAGCCAGTAGCCCCCCGTCTGCGGGTCGGCCGCCATGCCGAGGACCGGCGAGGCAATGGGCCGGCCGCCCATCGAGCCCAGGTAGGGCAGGGCGAAACAGAAGACCCCGCCGTCGGTGGCGTCCATGCGGTAGCCGTGGCCGTTGGGGGCGGCCTGGATGGCCACGATCGGGGCCACCAAGGAGAGGTTGCCGGTCGAGCCGCTGAACGGGGCGTTGAAGGCGAAGATCCCCCCGTCAGAGGCCACCAGCCAGTAGCCCCCCGTCTGCGGGTCGGCCGTCATGGCCACGACTGGGGCGTTCAAGTGCTGGCCGCCCATCGAGCCGTGAAAGGAGGCGTCGCCGAAACTGAAGATCCCCCCATCTGAGGCGACCAGCCAGTAGCCCCGGCCGTCGGGGGTGGCCGCGATCCCCACGATCGGCGCGTTGAGCGCCATGCCCCCCGTCGAGCCGTAGTACCCGGCGTCGCCGTAGGCGAAGATCCCCCCATCTGAGGCGACCAGCCAGTAGCCCTGGCCGTCGGGGGTGGCCGCGATCCCCACGATCGGCGCGTTCAAGGCCACGCCGAGCATCGAGCCGTAGACCGAGGCATCGCCGTAGCCGTAGACGGCGCCGTCGGCGGCGGCCAGCCAGTAGCCATTGCCGGTTTGGTCAGTGGTCATGTCCACCACCGCTGTGGGAGTGAGTGCGATGTCGGCCTTGACCCCCGGTGCGACGGAGGTCGGGTAGGTCCCATCGATCCCCAGGGCCGCCTCGGCCTGACCCCACGTGAAGTTCTCGTCACTTGGGGCGGATCCGCACGTCCAGACGAACACGGCGGCGATCGATCCGCCCATGTGTGTCGAGGCGCCGGCCCCCATCAAAGGGACCGGTGTAGCGCCTGCGCAGTCGACTGCGGAGTACCGCTTCAAGAGGATGTCGCGGTGCTCCCAGCAACCCGAGGCCCCGGGTGAGGTGCAGTCGGCGTTGGGCGTGTGGGGGGCCGAGCCACCCCAGCCGTCCTCGTACATCCAGACATAGTTGGCGAAGAGGGCCGACGACGTCCCCCCGACCCAGACGGCCCCGGCCTCGTAGGCGGTAGCCCCTCCGGTGAGCGTGTCGGGGTGCGAGGGATCACCCTCGCTGTTCGCCCCGCTCTGGGCGTAGGCGTCGAGTTGGGTGGTCATGGCCGAGATGGGGGCTTCGCCCCGGCCGATGCGCTCGAGGTTGGTGAGCACGAAGACCTGCTCGGCGACCGGGAGGGCGTCGAGCGCCGCCCCGTCAATGGGGATCGGCCCCACGCCCTCTTGGGCCCGGGCGTCGTCGGTGGCGGTCAACAGGTTTGTCGAACCCAGCGCGACGTCGGCCGCCGGGTTGTCCGGCGGGAGGACGGCCGCCGCGGCCGGGTCGGCGGCGATCCCGCCGGCGACGACCGAGAGCGGGAGGAAGGCGGCCACGACCACCATGACAACGGTGCCGGTGCGAGCGGGCATGGTCGCCCAGAGGAAGCACTCCCTCCAGAAGCCGGCGCCAACACGCTCCTGAGAAGTTCGCTCGTTCACTCGGAGTTCCCCTTGCTCTCTCCGAGCAACTGGGGAACGCCGGTCGCATCACGCGCCATTCCGCGTGTTGACCGATTCGGCGGTCCGGCTAACTCAGAGAGTCCCGTGACTTTGCGTCCCCACCTCGCGGAGGGTGTGCCTTTTCGTCGGTGCAACTGCTTCGGCGCACCGATGTACCGGCGAATTTACCCTGGGACTACCGCACTAGTAAAGGGATTTCTCTGCCGCTGGCAACCACGCAGAGCCCGTGCAGGCGATACCGCGTACAGGCGCCAGGTTCCCGCATTAAGCGCCGGGTCTGGGCTCCTCGGCATCGACGGACACCAAGGTTGTGGGCTTCGCTGCGGGCTCCCCTTGCCGGGCCTCGGTGGCCATCTCATGAGCAGCCAAATCCGGGGGTGCCTCCGGTCCGCATCCCCTACTCCCTCGTTATGGTCCCACGAGCGGACCGCCGACCAGTCCCGGCACCGCTCCCGTGCTCGCCGAACGGTCGGGCGGTCCGTGCCAGCGCGCGCTGGCCAGCGGGCGACGTGCGGCTCCCTGGGTCACCGGCTTCTTCGATCGCGGCATTTGCCGCTGGCTCATCCCGCTCATGTCCGCAGTGCAACTCCTCAAGTCCAGGAGGCGAGACCCTCCGTGCTCAGCCCATCAACCCCAGGTTGAATGCTGAGCCACGTCGTGGCGGCAAAGCACTCATCATTGTTTCGGAATATGCTGAATCTCAAGCGCAAGGAGCCAAAAAACTGGGGGGGCTGGATGCGTAGGAAGTCTCCAGCGATTCATCTGGATCCGAGGCGGCGAATCGGGCGCGGAAAGTGCGCCCGGGCAAGGGGGTTGCCCCAGCTTGGAGAGATCAGGCCTCCGGGGCTCGGAGAGCGGCAGGGGCTGGCTGGGGTCTCAACCACGCTCGACCCGAGCCTGGCCGTGGTGGCCGCACCGACTCCGAGCGACGGCATGGTGGCCTCCGACGAAGGGGTCTTCGCGTCCGGGGACGTCGGGCACTGCGGTCCATGGGTAGCCAGCACCTGAAGGAACCGATTGTGGGCATTGTGGCCTCAACCAGTACGGCCTGAGAACTCGGTCGATGACCTCAGGGCCGAGGAGGTCCGGAGGCCATCGGCCTCGTCGATGTGCGACCCGTCGAAAGGCACCAACAGAGCAAGGGGGGCATCAAATGCAAAGATGGTGGTTCAAGATCGCCAGGGGCGCAGCAGCTGTTTCGATTTTGGCGGGCGGGACCGAGGTCATCTCGAGCCTGGGATTCGGATTGGCGCACAGCGACGTCGCGTTCGCTGCCAGCCCTTCGGTGGGCGGGACATACTCCTGCGCCACGCCGCTCGGGACCAAGAAGATTCCGGTCAACATCAATGATCTCAACTCAGCGCCGTCCACGCTGGTTCAGGGGACAACGTACCTGGCCCAGCCACAGATGGTTGCGACCGTGCCAGGGTCACTGATCAGGATCGTCCACGCGTACACAGGGACACTGAAGACCTTAAAGGCATCGGCGGCGACACTGCAGATCACAGCCGTAGGCTTCAGCGGACCGGCAAAGATTGCGACGAACAACACGCCGGTGTCCCTGCCGATCGATACAACAACGATCGCACACGGCGCCACCGCCACGCTCAACTTCGGCTCTACGCCGTATACCGTGACCCCGACATCGGGGACGATCACGCTGACCCCGGGCAACGTCACGCTCCGCATCACATACAAGACATTCGTGCTATCGCTTCAGTGCTTCCCGCCGTCCGAGACGATCGACTACACAAAGATCACAACAGACGGCTCGCTATTGACAACATACACAGAGTTCACGATCTCCGGGTCGAACACCCTGGGTCCGATCGACTCGACGACCGCAGTCCCGGACCTTGTTCCCCCGACGATCACCTCGCTGACGCCGGCCTCGGGCACCGTCACAGGCGGCACCACGGTGAAGATCACCGGGACCAACTTCAACGGGGCCACTTCAGTCACCTTCGGGGGACCGACAACATCAGCCGCTCGATGGACCTTCACAAGCCCCACCAAGATCATTGCCAAGACCGAGCCCCACGTGGCCGGCGAGGTCGCCGTCTCGGTCTCCACCCACGCTGGGAGGGCCACCAAGGCAGACGCCTTCACCTACGTGACGGTGCCCGTTGTTCCTTGGAAGGTGAGCGAGTCCTACCCTACGGCCCCGGCTCCAGACATTCAGGACCTTTCCTGCGCGTCGACCGGCGACTGTTTCGCGGTGGGAGCGACCACGTTCTTCGCCACCGCTGACGGGGGTGAGACTTGGTCCACTACCCCTCTACCGTCGTCGGTCAGCGTCCTCTTCGGGGTGTCGTGCCCTTCATCGAACAAGTGCATCGCCGTCGGCCAAGGCACCGCGACAACTGCCGGTGAAGGCCCGATCGTCGCGATCACCAACAACGCAGGGGCGACGTGGACCGTGTCACAGCTCAGTTCGAACGAGTCCGCTGGACTGAACTCCATATCGTGCGGGTCCACAACAGACTGCGTGGCGGTCGGCTCGGGGTCGGCTGGCGGGGTGGAGTACTCCACCGCCGACGGCGGCTCCACCTGGGCATCCCCGACGACACCGCCTCCAGGTGCGCCTTCTTTGACTTCAGTGTCATGTGCGTCGACCAGCGATTGCATCGCCGTCGGCGAGCGCGGAGCCGGCCCTGTTGCGACGAAGACCATTGACGGCGGGCTCATATGGATCGACCAGACAGTCTCAGCACCCGAGAGCGTCGGGCTGAACTCGATATCATGCGCGTCCACGACAGACTGCGTGGCGGTCGGCTCCGGGTCGAGTGGCGGCGTGGTCTTCGCCACCGCAGACGGCGGAACAGCGTGGGCTGCGCCGACGACACCTCTGCCTGGCAATCTCTACCTGGATGCCGTGTCGTGTGCAAAGGGGACGACACGCTGTGTCGCCGTCGGTTCGGGCAACGAGAGCTACGACACCACAGCACCGCTGACCGCCTGGACCCTTCATACGACCTCCACCGCAGTGGGGTTGCTCTTTGCCGTCGCGTGTCCGTCCTCTGACGATTGCTTCGCGGGCGGAGCCAGCCTCTTTTCCGGGATTATCGTCCAGACGATTGACGGTGGCACCACATGGTCGGTCCAGACACTCCCATTCGGCGTCGGAGGATCGTATCTGTTGCAGTGCGCGACTCCGACCACGTGTTACTCCGTTAGCTTCTCGACTACGGGCGTAGCTGAACTGGTCACTGTGACGTCAGGTGCGTCTTGGTCGCTGCATACCCTCCCGACAGGTATCACATATGTCGCCGGGCTGTCGTGCCCGACGGCCAGTACCTGCTACGCCAGGGCGATCGACTACTCCCTCAACAAGTGGGTCGTGCTCGCCACCGTCGACGGGGGAAGTTCCTGGAGCGTCCAGGGGCTTCCTTCGGGCGTTGAAGCCTCCTACGACATCTCCTGTCCCACTGCCAGTACCTGCTACGCCACGGCGTATGACATCTCACTCAGCAACTGGGTCGTGCTCGCCACCACCGACGGTGGAAGTACATGGAGCATCCAGGATCTTCCTTCGGGGGTTGAAGTTTCCTACGACATCTTCTGCCCCGCGGCCGGTACCTGCTACGCCACAGCGTACGACTACTCGCTCGGCACCTACATCATGCTCGCCACCACCGACGGTGGGAGTACCTGGAGCACCCAGCGGCTTCCGTCGCGGGTTGTACCTTCCGGCGACATCGTCTGTCCCACAGCCAGTAACTGCTACGTCACGGCGTACGGCAACGCCACCGACACCCCATCCGTCATAGCCACCACCGACGGAGGGAACACATGGAGCATTGAGACACTGCCAACAGAAATCACTTCAAATGATGACGTGTTCGACATCTCTTGCCCGACAGCAACTACCTGCTACGCCGCGACGTACGACAACTCCACCGGAAGCTCAACCGTCATAGCCACCACTGACGGAGGGTACACATGGAGCATTGAGAGCCTTCCAGACGTGACCAGGTATATCGACTCCATTTCTTGCCTGACAGCCAACTTGTGCTTTGCCGGTGGCTCCAATGTGGCGGGCGGCGCGCTCATTCTGTCGCGAGCAGTTACAGCGATGCCGACCATCACCTCGCTCGCACCGGCCTCGGGCACCACCACAGGCGGCACGAAGGTGACGATCACCGGGGCCCACCTCACAGGGGCAAGCAAGGTCCTGTTCGGGTCAGTCCCGGCCACCACAGTCCAGGTGGCAAGCCCAACCAAGCTGACGGCGAAGACCCCGACTCACGCAGCGGGCGAGGTAAAAGTGTCGGTCACGACGCCAGGAGGTACAGGGGAAAAGTCCACAGCCTTCACCTTCGTGACCCCACCGCCGACGGTCACTTCGCTCACACCGGCCAATGGCCCCGACACGGGGGGGACCAAGTTGACCATCGACGGAGCGCACTTCACAGGGACGACGAGGGTCATGTTCGGGGGGACCCCAGCGGCCAGCTACTCGGTGGGCAGCGCGACCACCATTTCGGCCACGACCCCAGCGCACGGAACTGGCAAGGTGAGCGTCCTTGTCCACACCACACACGGAACAGCAACTCTGGACACAGCCTTCGAATTCGAGGCACCGACCCCTGCTGCCAGCACCGCCGGGTACGACATGGTGGGGTCCGACGGCGGGGTGTTCGTCTTTTCCCCCAAGGGCACCTCGGGCGGGTACTTCGGCTCGTTGCCCCAGACACACATCACCCCGGCCGCTCCCATCGTGGGCATGGTGCCCACCACCACCGACCAGGGCTACTTCTTGGTCGGGGCCGACGGGGGGGTCTTCAGCTTCGGGAACGCCCCGTTCCTCGGCTCGCTGCCCGGCCTCGGGGTCACGCCCTTTGCCCCCATCGCCGGCATCGTGGCCGCCAACACAGACACCGGCTACTTCTTGGTCGGAAAGGACGGCGGGGTCTTCGCCTTCGGCCACGTGCCGTTCTTGGGCTCGGTCCCCGGTCAAGGGGTCAGTGTCGACAACATCATCGGCATCGCCTCCACCCCGTCGGGCAGCGGCTACTGGCTGGTGTCGGCCACAGGCGCCGTCTACGCCTTCGGTGCCGCCAAGAATCTCGGCACAGCCAAGGGCACCCCGTCGGCGGTCTCGGCCATCGCCGGGACCCCCACAGGCGGGGGCTACTGGATCACCACCCAGAACGGTGGCGTCTACAACTTCGGCAACGCCGCCAAATTCTCGACACTGCCCGCCGTGGGGGTCACCCCCTCCCTCCCGGTCATCGGCATCGTCCACACCGCCGACACAGGCGGCTACTGGCTGATCGGGGCGGACGGGGGGATCTTTGCGTTCGGTGACGCCGGCTTCGTGGGCTCGCTCCCCGGCCTCACAGTCCACGCCGCCAACATCGTGGGGGCGGTGCCCACGACCTGAGGGAGGGCCAGCGCGCTAGCGGTGTGGGGCAGGAAGAGCACCGCCCGACGCGTGACCGAGAAGAGCCGGTTTGGCACCCACCCTCAGGTGGCCAGTTGCTGGGGGTCCGCCTCCCGCTCCCTCGTTGATTTCCACCTGGGCGAAGCGCCCCGACAGCACCAGTCGCGACCCCAGCGGGGGGCCGCTGGCAGCAGCGCGGGCCTATCGCGAGGAGGCGGGCCCCGAAATGCTCTTTGGCTTCAGCGCGGCTCGCCTTCCCTTGCTCGTCGCTGGCTCGTCGGTCGTCGGCTCGCCCCGTGGCCGGCGGTGCGAGTCGGCCGGCACGACCGCCCGGCCATTGGCCAGGGCTCGGTCGTCCGCCACCACCTGGGCCAGCGTGGCGGCTTCGAGCTGCTCGCACAGCGCGGCCCGGGCCGAGGACCAGACCCAGTGGAGAGCGCAGACATCGTCCCAGTAGCACGGTCCGCCCCGTAGGGCGCATTCGACCGCATCAAAGGGCCCCTCCAGCACCTCGACGATCTCGCGGATGGTGATCGACGCCGCGTCGCGAGCCAGGGCATAGCCACCGTTGGGCCCCGGGCGCGAGATCACGAGCTGGGAGCGTTGCAGTTCCTGGAGCACCTGTTGCAAGAAGCCGGTCGGGATGTCCATGGCCGACCCGATGTCTCCGGCCTTGGCCAGCGCACCGTCGGCGTTGGCGAGGTGGATCATCGCACGGATCCCGTAGTCGGTGCGCCGAGTTGGTACGAGCTTCATGTCCTTCCAACGGATTGCACTTCAGGGCGCGGGCCAACCACTTTCCCGTCGGGCGAGACCGGTGGCTGCGCTGCGAACGTGAGATCCAGGCCCTCGAGCTTACCGGCCTCCAGCCACTGCTCGATGATCTCCCGGTAGCCGAACCAGTCGCCCAGTCCCCGCCCGTAGTTGCCGTTGCGAGGTTTCAACTCCTCCGGATGGCCCTCGTTGTTGATGCGCGACGGCGTGCAGGCGGACATGAAGGCGCTGCTGTCGACGAACGAATCGACGATCTTCTGCGTCCATTCCTCCTCGGCCGCGGCACTCACGTCGAAGACCTCGACGCCCTGCCCCTGGAGCAGCTGCACGGCACGGCCCACGAACTCGCCGCCGAGGAGGGCAAGCTGCGTGTAGTTGACCGTCACCACCGCCTGCTGTCCGGGCGCCGGCATGGCGAACAGGTTCGGGAAGCCACGGGACATCATGCCGAACAGGCTGGCTGCGCCGTCGGCCCACTTCTCCGCCAGGCTCACACCGCCCCGGCCGACGATCTCGTGGGCGGCCCGGCGGTACAAGGGGGTGAGCTCGGGCTCGAAGCCGGTGGCGTAGACGATGCAGTCGACCTCGTACTCCCTGCCGTCGACGACCAGGCCGTGTTCGGTGACCCGCTCGATCCCGGCGGGGCAGTCGACCAGCGTCACGTTCGGGTTGTTGAAGGCCTGGAGGAACTCGTCGTGCCAGCATGGCCGCTTGCAGACGTAGCGGTAGTAGGGCTTCAGCTTCTCGGCCGTGGCCGGGTCGGCCACCAGCTCCTCGACCCGGTGCCGGTGCTCCTCCATGATCCGGTTGTCGAGCTCCTCGGCACTGCGCTGGTACTCCTCCGCCGTCATTCCCGGCTTGCGCGGCGGGTGCTGCAGCACGGCGTAGTGGTGCGTCCACCCGTCGTCCACCAGGTCGACATCGACCGGTCGACCCATGATGATCGCCTGGAAGTTGTCCATGCGGGCCTTCTGCCAGCCCGGTTCGAGCGACTTGGCGAACTCGGGGTCGGTCGGTCGGTTGCCACGGACGCCGACGGTCGTCGGCGTCCGCTGGAGCACGAAGAGGTGCTTGGCCGAGGCGGCCAGCGGCGCCACGCACTGGATGGCGCTCCCCCCGGTGCCGACGAGCGCGACGACCTGGTCTCCGAGGTTGCTGAGGGGCTCGCTCGGCCCGCCGCCGGTGTAGTCGTAGTCCCATCTCGACGTGTGGAACGAGTGGCCGGCGAAGTCGGCCATGCCGGGGATGGCCGGCAGCTTCATCAGGTTGAGCATCCCGACGGCCAGCACGTACCACCGGGCGTTGAGTTCGTCCTCCCGGTCGGTGCGGATCCGCCAGCGCGCCGCCTCCTCGTCCCACTCGGCGCGGGTGACTCCGGTGTGGAACAGCGCATCGGCCTCGAGGTCGTAGCGCTCCGAGATGGCCTGGAGGTGGCGGAGGATCTCGCCGCCGGACGCGTAGCGCCGGGTGGGGACGTACCCGAGCTCCTCGAGCATCGGGAGGTAGATGTACGACTCGACGTCGCACATCAGTCCGGGGTACCGGTTCCAGTACCACGTACCCCCGATGCCGCCGGCCTGGTCGATGATGCGGATCCGTTCGATGCCGGCCTTGCGGAGGTTGACGCCGGCCAGGATGCCGGCGATCACTCCGCCCACGATGACGACATCCACGTCGTCGACCACCGGCTCGCGCGCGACCACCGGGGTGAAGGGGTCGTCGCGGTAGTGGGCGAAGTGCTCGTCGGCCCGCAGGTCACGGATCTCCGCCCGGCCCGGGACGAGCCGCTTGTCGCGTTCGGCGAGGTACTTGGCGCGGACGGCCTCGGGGTCGTGGCTGGCTCCGCCCGGTGACCTCCCGGGAGCTGTGCCGGTCATGTCGGGTCCTTCCTTCCTCCAAAGACGAGCGGGAGATGATCGATCTGTCGGATCCCCGGCGTGTAGGTGAGGTCCACGCCCGGTGCGACGCGGTACTCGGGGATCCGGCGGTGCAGCTCCTCCATGGCCACTCGCAGCTCCCGACGGGCCAGATGCGAGCCGAGGCAGCGGTGGGGACCCGCTCCGAAGGCGAAGTGCCGGTTGCCATGGCGTTCGAAGTCGACCTGGTCGGCGCCGCTGAACACCCGCTCGTCGGTGTCCGCCGCCCCGAGCACGAGCATCACACGCGTACCCGGGTCCAGCTCGAAGCCGCCCACCGCGGTGGTCCCGGTGACCATGCGGGGCACCACGGTGACGGGCGTCTCGAAGCGCAGGAGCTCCTCGACGGCGGAGTCCACCATTGACGGGTCCTCGACCAGTCGGCGGCGCTCGGCAGGGTGCGTGGCCAGTCGGGCGATCATGCAGTCGAGCGACGCGGTAACCGTGTCGAGGCCCCCGAGCAGGAACAGGTAGCAGATGCCGAGGATCTCGTCGTGGTCGAGGCGCTCACCTTCGATCTCGGCGACGAGGAGCCGGCTCAGGAGGTCGTCTCCCGGTGCACGCTGGCGCTCCTCGATGACCGCCTCGAAGTAGGAGTCGATGGCGGCCCCAGCGTGGTCGCGCACCGCTTTGGCTGCTTCGCCGTCGAAGGGGTCGTCGACCTCGGGCCGGATGATGGCGTCCTTCCAGGCCAGGAACTGATCGAGGTGTTCCAGGGGCAACCCGAACAGACGCAAGAAGATGGTGCACGGGAACGGCACGGAGAACTCGGTGTGGAAGTCGCACCCGTCACGGTCGGCGAACCCGTCAAGGAGGCGGCTCGCCAGCTCGCGCACGGCCGGCTCCATGGCGTCGGTCGCCTTCGGGCTGAAGAGGGGATCGAGCAGCCGGCGGTAGCGGGCATGGTCGGGTGGGTCGACCTGCAGCGGGATGAGCGGCCGAGGGGTACCGAGGTCGATCGCGTCCTGTGCGGAGGAGAAGAGCTCGGGATGGCGCAAGGCCTGCCGGACGTCCTCGTAGCCGGAGATGAGCACCAGCGGCTCAACGCCGAGGTCGATCGACGCCAGCCCGGTTCGCAGCTGGTGGTACACCGGACGGGGGTTGGCCGCCGCGGACGGCTCGAACAGGGCCAGTGCGGCCTCGTCCGCGGGGGAGGCGGTCACCATTGCTACCGGCCCGCTGGGCGGCCGGCGAGATTCGCGCCGGTCGTGCCCCGCTCGCTCCGACGCTTGCCCCGGGAGCGGGCGGCGGTGTCCACGCCGGCAGCCTTAGCCTCTGCCCGCAGCGCCCCCACGGTGCACCGTTCGCGGCCCCGACGGGAGATCGGGTCGTAGTGGAACAGGCGCACGGCGTTGGTGTGGGTCATCATGTCGACCTCGTGGTCGGGGAGGCCGGCCAGTGACTTGGCCAGACGCTCCGGCGACTCCGGCCACGTGCAGTCGGAGTGCGGGTAGTCGCACTCCCAGGTCATGTTGTCGAGTCCCACCTCGCGGCGGAGGGTGACCCCGACCGGGTCGTCGATGAAGCAGGTGATGAACCGCTCCCTGAACACCTGGCTGGGCAGGCGGTCCCCGAAGTCCTGCCCGGTCCAGCGGTGGTGGTGCTCGTAGGTGTAGTCGATCCGCTCCAAGAAGTACGGCACCCATCCCGTCCCGCCCTCGACGAGGGCGAATCGAAGGTCTGGGAAGGTCCGGGGCACTCGTGACCAGATCAGGTCCGCAGCCGCCTGGACGATGTTCATCGGCTGCAGGGTGATGAGGACGTCGATGGGCGCATCGGCGGCGGTGATGACGAGCTGTGACGACGACCCGATGTGCAGACACACGACGACATCGGCGTCTTGGCATGCGGTCCAGAAGGGGTCCCAGTGCGAGCTGTGGAAGCTCGGGTAGCCGAGCCGTTCAGGGTTCTCCGAGAACGTGACCGCGTGACAGCCACGGGCCGCGACCCGGCGCACCTCGGCGGCGGCAAGCTCAGGGTCCCAGAGCACGGGCAGGGCGCAGGGGATGAAGCGGTCGGGCGAAGCGCCGCACCACGCATCGATGTGCCAGTCGTTGTAAGCGCGGATCATGGCCAGGGCCTGGTCCTTGTCGGCACCGCTGGCGAACAGCTGTCCGCAGAACTGGGCGACCGACGGGAAGTTGAGCGAGCCGAGCACGCCGTTGGCGTTCATGTCCTTGACCCGCTCGCCGACGTCGTAGCACCCGGCTCGCATCTCCGCGAACGAGGTCGGTTCGATCCCGTACTCCTCCCGTGGTCTGCCGACCACCGCGTTGAGGCCGACGTTGGGAAGGCGGCGGCCGTTGTACACCCAGAAGTCGGTGCCGTCGGGCTGGTGCTCGACCTTGGGAGCCAGGTCGCGGTACTTGGCCGGCAGGTGGGGCTCCAAGAAGCCCGGCGGCTCCACGACGTGGTCGTCGACGCTGATGAGGATCAGGTCGTCTACGTCCACCGGAGCCCCTACGCCGCCACCGGCCGGGCGATCATGAGGTCGCTGAGGTTCGTACCCATGATCTTCGACGTCAGGTCGGCTCCGACTCCGGCTTCCCCGAGCATGTCGGCGAACGTGCCGGGCTCTGCCAATCCCTCGGGGTGGGGGTAGTCCGAACCGAAGACGATGTGCTCGGCGGGCAGGTAGTCGACGACGGCATGCATGTCCTCCTCGGCGAAGGGCATGTGCCAGAAGTGGCGGTTGAACGTCTCGACGGGGTTCTCCGCGAAGTCTCCCGGCCGCTTGTGGTATGCCACTTCGAGGTGGTGTTGCAGTCGCGGCACCCAACTGGTGCCGGTCTCGATGAAGGCGACGCGCACGCCCGGGAAGCGGTTGAAGAGCCCGTGAGCGACCAGCGAGGCCGCGGTGTCGTATGCCGGGCGGGAGTCCTCACCGACCACGATGCGGAAAGCGGTCTGGACGAACGGCAGGAACTCGTCCCGGCCGCCCTCCCAGTCGGAGACGTAACGGTCGTAGCCGGAGTCCGAGGCGTGCATCATGACCGGGATGCCGGCCTCCTGGACCAGGCGCCAGAACGGGTCGAAGCGGCGGTCGGCCGGCGAGACCGACGATCCACCCACCGTCGGGACCGGTGCCGGGCGCACCAGGACGGTCTTGGCCCCGCGCTCGAGCACGAACTCGAGCTCCGCCACTGCCTTCTCGACGATTGGCAGCGTGATCACCGGGGTGGTGAAGATGCGGTCCTTGTAGTTGAAGGTCCACTCGTCGAGAATCCAGCGGTTGAACGCGTGGACGGCTTCGGTGATCAGCTCGACGTCGTCGCGGCAGTGCTCCTCGATCACGCTTGCCAGGGTCGGGAACATGAGCGTGGCGTCGACGCCCTGGGCGTCCATCAGCTGGAGGCGCTTGGCCGGGTCCCGGAACTCGTCCCGGCAGCGGATCGGCTCCGCCAGCTCGCGCAAGCTCTTGCCCAGCGGGTTCACCCCCCTGAAGTAGTCGGCCCACGCTCCCGGCGACGCCACGACGTCGAAGGTGGCGTTCGGGATGTACTCGCTGATCCGCCCTCGCAGGACGAGCTTCTTGCGCCCGTCCACTTCGACGTACCGGATCGCCGATCGGTACTGCTCGGGCAGGTGGCGCGTGAAGGACTCCGTCGTCTCGTAGAAGTGGTTGTCCGCATCGAACACCTTGTAATCCGTCTCCGTCACCACTGGCCTCCCTGTTCCGCCGGGTCTCCTGGTACCTCTTCAGTATTTCGAGGGATGCTAAGACCTACAGTTCCTACAGTCAAGAACTATAGGATAATTTCGACCGTCGATCCCGCGTCCGGCCTGTCCGGGCCCGTCGTCGCAGGCTCGGCGACGACGCGGCCCGGGTCGACGCCGCTTCCCGCCGACCCCCCCCAGCTCGGGGAAGGGACAATGGGCCGGTGACGAGGCGACGTGCCTGGCTGCTCGCCATCGCCGCGGCAGTCGTGGTTGCGGCCGTCGTGGTGCCGCTCGCCGTCGTCGGCAACTCCCCACCGAGAAGCCGGGCGTCCCGCCCTCTGACGCCTCCCATGTCCTCCACGACGGCCCCCAGCACCACCACCACGGTCCGAGGCACCAGCACGACCGCCCCGTCGCTTCCCGCCTCGTGGACGACGCGAACCGTGCCCGCAGGTGTCGCAGGACCCCTCACCGACGTGACCTGTCCCACCACCAGCGCGTGCTACGCGGTTGGTGGGACACGCAATGACTCCGGTTCAGCGTCGATCATCGCCAGTGCCGACGGCGGCAGCACCTGGAAGTTGGCGTATTCGGCCCCCACGACGTATCTGAGCGGGATTGCCTGTATGGGTGCGACACGCTGCATCGCAGTCGGTGGGACATCTGCGCTCACAGAGAGACCCTTGCTCTTGGTCAGCGCCGACCGAGGTCACCAGTGGATGCAAAAGGCACTCCCCGCGCAGGTTGGTGACCTGAACACGGTGGCCTGCGCGTCTGCGGCCACCTGCGTGGCCGCCGGTTTCTCCGCAGGTGGGGCTTCCGCCGCAATCGGGGAACCGACCCTCCTGCGGACGACGGACGGCGGCACAGAATGGACACCGGAGGCGGTGCCACCGGGCCTCACATCCATCACGACGGTGTCATGTCGCACCAACTCTCTGTGCGTCGTCGGCGGGTCGGGGCCGGGACCGACCGCGTCGTCCCGCTCGGTTGCTGCGACCAGCACCAACGGCGGCCGAACGTGGACAGCGCCGTCCGTCGTCAACCAGTCCGCGGGCTTTGGGGACATCGCCTGCATCGACCCTCAGACGTGCGTGGGAAGTCTCTACAGCGGTGCCACCACAACGGCGGGGCAAGGGCGAGCGGTCGTGACGACTGACGGGGGGGCGGTCTGGTCCGTGCTGAACACAGCCGTCGGGGGTGCCGAGTCCTGTTCGCAGACCATGTGCCTTTCGGTCGGCGGATCGCCCCACACGACAACACGACAGCACCCAGTTTGGTTCGTCATGGCCTTCGTGACCACGGACCGAGGGCAAAGCTGGGCGAAGGTCCGCGTGCCGGCGTACCAAGGGATCCCCTACGGCGCGTCCTGTGACGCATCGGACGTCTGCGTTGTCGTGGGCGGTGGGACAGACAGCGCGCTCGGCACCAGGCCGGCGGTGATCATGACCTACGGTCACTAGATCCTGCTGGTTGCGAGGATGCGGGTTGGGGACGACCCCTTGCCAGGCCGTCGGGAGGGGCCTGGACGGTGCCCTCTTCGGGCAGGTGCCGCTCGGCCACGGCTCGCGCCGTGCGAGTCGGGGACGGTCTCGGCCATCGGACCCGCCCGCCTGCCCTTCGCCGGGCAACTGCTGCTGAACGAAACGCCTGCTTGACAGCTTATTGAATCACGTTCACTATATGAACATGATTCAGACGACGGACCGTCGCGAGCGGGCCCGGGTGGCCCGGCGCGACGTCTTCCTCGACGCCACCCGCGCGCTCATCAAGGAGCACGGCATCGAGTCGTTGACCATCAAGGCGGTGGCCGAACGAGTCGACTGCGCCGCGGGCACGCTGTACACGTACTTCCCCTCGAAGAGCTCGCTGCTGGCCACCGTGCAGTCCGAGGCCATCGCCCGGTTGGGCGCCACCTACGACGGGGCCGCCGAACTGCTCGAGGAAGACCTGGACCGGCTGGGCGTCGACGTCGACACCGCGGCACTGGGCCGCCTGGTGGCCTTCGGGCGATCGATCATCGCCGTCGGCCATGTGCTGCCCGAGGAGTTCCGCCTCCAGCAGCGCATGCTCGACTCCCGCGTCGTCTACGAGCCGGTCGATTTGGCGATGGTGGCACCCGTAGCCTTCGACGTGCTGGCTCGGCCCGAGCGACTCCTGCGCGAGGCGGTGGCCCTCGGTGTGATCGATGCGGGCGACGCGTTCGACCGGACCGTCTCGTGGATGGCGGCCATCAACGGGGTGCTCACCCTCACCCTTGTCGAGCTGCCGGGCGCCGAAGGGTTCGATCCGGCCGCGCTGGCGGACCGCCTCCAACTCGACCTGCTGCGGGGCTGGGGCGCCCACCGTGACACCCTGGCTGCCGCCGATGCCGCCGCTCCGATCGAGCGGGTCACGGAGCTGCTCAAGGCGAGCGCCGAGACATGACCGTCGTCTCCCTCGTCCTTCCCTTCGTCGTCGGCGCGTTCTTCTGGACCTTCTCCGAGTACGTGCTCCACCGCTGGTTCCACACCGCACGCGGGTCCAATCTGGCCAGTAAGGAGCACCTCGCCCACCACGCCCGGTCCGTGTACCGCATCTCCTCGATCTCCTGGCTGGCCTGGGCCGGCGTCCTGGTGGTGGGGATGGGCGTCCTGCCCCTCTTGGCCTGGACCGTCCTGCCGCTCGGGGGCGCCATCGCCTTCGGCGTGGGATGGGTGGTGGCGTACTTCACCTACGAGTGGATCCATGCCGCCATCCACCTCTGGGCGCCCCGCACCGCCTATGGCCGCTGGACCCGGAGCAGCCATCTCCACCACCACTTCGTCGCGCCCCTGCACAACTTCGGGGTCACCACGCCACTGTGGGACGTCGTCTTTCGGACCTACGACTCGCCGGCCCAGCTGCGCGTGCCCCGACGGCTGGCCATGGTCTGGCTCCTCGACGAGGCGGGCGAGGTGCGCCCCGAGCACCGTGCAAGCTACGTCGTGCGCGGCACCAGAACCGAGATCGGCCCCGAGGAGATCTCCGTCGCCCTGGCCAACCAGCCCCCGAGCGCCTGAGCCTCCTACCCCGGCCCACAGAGCGCCGCTGCGCAGACGCCGCGCCGATCCCACTGCTCGCCGGCGCGCCCACGGTCTGCCGGCCGTGCGTCGGAGTTCCGAGCGGGCACGTCGGCCCCCGGCGGGGTTTGGTGGAACCACCTCGAGGCCAGCAAGTCAGGGTATGGTTCCGGCGCCATCACACGCGCACCGAAAGGACACCCATGAACCGCCGTGAACTCATTCGCGCCGTCGCGGCACAGACCGCGCAGGACATCAAAGAGGTCGAGTCGGTCATCGCCGGCCTGACCGACGTCGTCACCGCGGTCGTCGCCAAGGGCGAACCCGTCGTCATCCAGGGGTTCGTCAAGTTCACCAAGATCAACCGGGCCGCTCGGATCGGTCGCAACCCGCAAACGGGCGAGCCGGTCAAGATCAAGGCCAAGACGGTGGCGAAGGCCACGGCGATGAAGGCGTTCCGTGACACGGTGATGGCGCCATCGTCAGCCCCCCGGCTCAGCCGCGGCGTCTGGCCGACCTCACCCGAGCTCCTGGCCCAGCAGGCCGGGTCCCGCAAGGAGGCGGCCAAGCCGGCCGCCGTGAAGGCGCCGGCCCGCCCAGCCGTGGCCAAGAAGGCGCCGGCCAAGAAGGTGGCGACCCGTCAGCCCGCCAAGAAGGCGCCGGTCCGCAAGGCCGTGGCCAAGAAGGCGCCGGCCAAGAAGGTGGCGACCCGTCAGCCCGCCAAGAAGGCGCCGGTCCGCAGGGCCGTGGCCAAGAAGGCGCCGGCCGCAAGGGCCACTTCCCGGCGCTGAGACCACCGTCAGCTCGAACCGCCTGGTTCGAGGCCGTGGCACAGGGTCGATGCCGCGGATCTGACCACGCCCCGATTCCCCGACGTCTCGGGGTGCCACGGGGGACCGCCCGGGCCTGCGTGCGCCGACGCGGCCGGGCACCGGTCGACCGCATCCCGTCGGGCGTCGGCAACGGGGTCCCCCCGCACCCGAAGCGGCGCCACCGGCGCCGGGCTCGACGCGGACTCCGGGCGGCCCCACAATGGGGACATGACCAGAGCCGGCCGGCGCCCGCGCGACCTCACGGTGGCGGCCGTGCCCTTCTACTTCGGCTCCATGGTCGTCGAGCACCTCGTCCTCAAGCGGCGCGCCGAGCGCAGGGGGGCATCGGCCGGCGACTACGAGCGGCGCGACACCCTGGCCAGCCTGGCCATGGGGACGGGGAGCCTGCTGGCGCCGCTGCTCGTGCCCAAGGTACTCCGGCCCATCACCCCCGGGCGCGGCCGCTACGCCAAGGTGCTGGTGGGCGCGGCCGCAGCCGCGGTGGCTGCCACCACGGTGGCCGACGCCGTGGTGCGCCGTTCGGCCCGACGCGCCGGCGCGCCGACCCGGCCGCCGGCCGACGGGTTCCACGGTGCGGCGCACGGGCCGGCGATCGACGAGCGGGCGGTCGAGGCCGCCCGCAAGGTCGCCTCGGCGGGCGGGGTGGCCGCCGTCGCCCTGGGCGGGCTGGCCGTCACCACCACCTGGGCGTCGCGCACCTCGGCGGACCGGCTCTGGCGCAGGCGGCTCCTCGACTTGGGGAGCGGCCCGGTCGTCCTCCTCCTCGCCGTCGTCGGCTGGGACTTCATCTACTACTGGAACCACCGGTTCATGCACGAGAGCCGGTACATGTGGGCCGACCACGTGGTCCACCACTCGAGCGAGCGCTACAACCTGTCCACCGCGCTGCGCCAGCCGGTGGCCGACGCCCTGGGCACCTTCCTCCCCTACAGCGCCCTCTGCCTCCTGGGCATCTCGCCGGCGACGGTGCAGACGGCGCGCGGGATCAACCTCCTCTACCAGTTCTGGATCCACACCGAGACGATCGGGCGGCTGGGCCCGTCCGAGGCCGTGCTCAACTCCCCGTCGCACCACCGGGTGCACCACGGCTCCAACCGCCAGTACCTCGACCGCAACCACGGGAGCATCCTGATCGTCTGGGACCGGCTCTTCGGCACGTTCGAGCCCGAGGGTGAGCCCGTCGTCTACGGCCTCACCAAGAACATCGACACCTTCAACCCGGCGCGCATCGCCGGCCACGAGTACGCCGACATCGTCCGAGACGTGGCCTCGTCGACCGGCTGGGCCGAGCGGATCTCCTACGTGGTACGCGGCCCGGGCTGGGCCACCGCGCACCGGGCCGAGGTGGCCGCCGCCGGCTGACGCCGACGACGGCCCGGGCGCTCAGCCGACCCGGCGCAGGGTGTTGTGGTCGGTGTGGGCGAACGGCTCGTCGAACTCGTTCATCCGCAGCGTCGTGACCTCGTCGTAGGACCAGGTGTCGGCACCGGTGGTGACGGTCACCTTGTACGCCACGGTGCTGGCGTTCTGGGCGAGGTACTTGTTCTCGCCGATGTTGTACTGCGCCCCGCCGAGCGTCGCCTCCAGCGTGAACTCGGCGGCGTCGGGGGTGGCGATGCCCCCGGCCAGCACGGTGATGCCCCGGGGCACCACGAACCCCCGCATGACCTCGCCGGTCGCCGCGTCCCACAGCCAGTAACCGACCTCGGTGTGGAAGGGGTTCTCCTCGTTGCCCCGCCACATGGCCGTCTTGTAGTCGAGGCCGTAGAGGTGCTGGTCCCCGTTGTCCACGGGACCGAACGGCTTCATCGTGCACTTCTCCAAGAAGGGCGTGCCGAGCACCTTGCCCTGCGAGTGCGAGAAGGCCGTGTCGAGGCCGCCCTCGCCCTCCCACTCACCTGCCAGCGGGCCGAGCGGGCCCCATTCGTCCGTCATCTTCGACTCCTCTCGTCGGCCTCGGGAACGGGCGCAGCTTAGGCGGACCACGAGGTGGTCGCGAGGGACACTCAGGCGAGCCCCCGGCACAGCGGCAGGGTGCAGGTGAGGCCACGGTCCTGGTCCCCGTAGAGGCGGCGCAGCTCGAGCGAGCACAGGCCGGCCGCCTGCTCGGTGGCCTCGCAGGCCCCCTCGAGCAGCGCCTCGGTCGGGGCGGTCACCGTCACGTAGCCCGAGTACCGGAAGGAGGCGTGGCCGTCGGCCAGCTCCTCCTCCCGCCGGGTGACCAGCGCCTGCTCGCGGGCCCGGCGGGCGGTGGGGAGGAACCCGCCCCGCCGGCGCAGCTCGGAGTCGGCCAGGTCGGCGGTGCGTGCCTGCTCGACCTGGCGGACGGCCAGGGCCGGGCTGAGCGGCTCCATCACCACCGAGACCGTGCGGCGGACCGGTCCGAGGAGGAGCGGGCCGAGGAAGTCCGGCCCCACCTCGACCCGCGGCCACTCGGCGATCCAGTAGGTGGCGTGCCAGACCCCGTCGGCCCGGAGCGACCCCCACCCCGCCTCCGCCGCCATCGGCCAGGGTGCGAAGGCCCCCTCGTCGGCACCGACCGCGGCCGGGAGCGGCCCTGCCTCGCCGCTGCGGCGGACCACCGCAGCGAGGGCACCGGGACCGAGGACCCCCTCGACCACCACGTCGGCCTCGGCCAGCATCCGCCGGAGCGTCCCCGCCTCCCGCAGCAGCACGGCGCACGCCCCGGCGTGTCCGCCGCCGGCCGCCCGCACCGCCCGTCCGCCGGGGCCGACCGCCGATACCTGGACGGCCAGGTGGACCTCGTGGCGGCAGGTGCTCGCCCCGGCACCGTCCAGCAGGGCGGCGTAGGAGCGGCGGGCCGGTTCGCCGGGGTCGAGGACGGACCGGTCGGCCAGATGGCCCCGCACCGCCCGACCGTCGTCGGGGAGGACCGCGGCCAGCCACTGCACCCGGTGGACGGCCGAGCCCTGGCGGGCGAGCGAGGCGAGAACGTTGGCCCAGCCGCCGACCCGGCGCTCCTTCTCGGCCGGGCCGAGGAGGGCGAAGCTGTGCCCCTGCAGGGCGAGGACGGCGGTGTACGTGCGCGCCCGGCGGTCGAAGACGACGCCGCAGGTGCCGTAGCCGTCGCCCGCCGCCAGCAGCGACAGGCCGGCGAACGGGCCGGCCCCCGCGTGGTGCCGGCCCCTCCCGCCGGCCGGGGCCGCGGCCGGCCCGTCGGGCCCGAGCACGTGGCCGATCGCCGGCGACGTCGAGCGGTGTCGCCGGCTCCCGGCAAGCCCCGCCGCCCCGAACCGGGTGACGGTGGGCAGCCATTCCTCGCCGGTCCGGCCGGCCACCGGCCAACAAGCCAGGGCGACCCCGCCCACCACGGTCACCACGGCGATCACCACGCTGGCCACCGTCGGGCGGGATCGCAGCACGAGCACGGCCACCACCAGCCCCCCGGCCACCGAGGCGATCTGGCCGCCCCTCCACCCGGCCACCAGCCCGCGCCGCTCGAGCGGGCCGAAGCGGTAGCGGGTGCCCTCAGCGGCCACCGGTCCCCTCCTCCTCTCCGTTGCGCCGCTCGGCCGGGGGGTCCACGATCACCGGGCCCATCGCGTCGTGGCGGTAGTTGCGGGGCGCCCGGGCCCCGCTGGGCGGCTCCGCCGGGGGGTCCCCGTCGACCTCGGGCACGGGGCCTCCCCACGCCGGGAGCGGCCCCCGGCCCTGGCGATCGGGGAGGGAGAAGGGCTCGCGCCCGGGCTGGGGCAGCGCGACGGCGGCGGGTGTGGCGGGCGGCGGGGTCCCCCGCCACATCCCGATCCCCGACCCCCCGACCCCGGGCTCCCCGGCGCCGCCGTCCCCGCCCTCACCGGCCCCGCCCCCGCCGGGTACCCCGAAGTCGGTGGCCAGGCCGGTGCCCGGCGCCCCGGCCACGAACGACGACTCCCGGGCCCGGCGCAGGGCGAAGCTGGCCGCCGATCGCGGCGCGGACCCGAACGCCTGCTGGACCCGCTGTCGGGCGCCCTCCAGCTGGTGGACGGCCCCCGCCTCCACCGCCGGCACCAGCCGGAGCAGGGTGAACGGCGTCGTGGCGGCCAGGAGGAGGAGCGCCCCCCCGCCCAGCACAGAGGAGAACCCTGTCCCGGTGCCCGCGGCCAGCGCGGCCACGGCGAGGGAGAGGACGGCCACGATGACGAACTTGGCCAGCACCAGGGCGACCAGGGTGTCGACCAGCCGCCGGCACCAGTGGGCGACCGCCGGCCAGACCAAGCTGGCCAGGGCGAGCGGCAGGAAGAGGACGGCCACGTAGACGGCGGCCGCCCGCACCAGCAGCTCTACCCAGAGCATGAAGGCGCCGAAGGCGACGAGCAGCGCCCCAAGCAGGACGACGAAGGCCGGCGCCGGCCCCGAGGCAGCCTGGTCGGCCAGCGTGGTGGCCACCCCCGAGAGCGCCCGCCCGACGTCGGCCCCCGAGCCGGACGAGACGGTGGCGCTGAGGGCGTCGGTGGCCGAGAGCGCCAGCTGCACCAGCTCGACCGCCACCCCGGCCAGCAGGAGGGCGAGCGGGAGCTGGACGGCCACCACCCGAACCAGCGCCGCCGGGCTCTGCTGGTAGACGGCCTGGATGACCGAGAGGAGCAGCAGGGGCAGCACCACCACCGCCGAGAGGCCGACCATCGTCTGGTAGTGCGAGGTGAACCAACCGGCGCCGAGGTCGATCGACGTCGAGGCCGACAGGGCGCCGCCGATCTGGCCCAGCAGCCAGGTGGCCCCGTCGACGACCCAGGAGGAGAGCGCCCCCAGCACGTCGCCTGCCCCCGAGCTGAGCAGCCCCGACCCGACGTCCCCGGCCGCCTGGCAGACCGGCACCAGCAACCCTGTGCAGGGCGAGACGGCGAACACCACCGGCGCGCTCAATGGATCGTCTGGCCGGTGTGGAAGAAGAAGTTGATGAGCCCGGGGGCAGCGCCGATCAGGAGGGAGGCGAGCCCCGACACCAGCACCGTCCGGCGGCCGATGTAGGACTGGTGGTAGTTCTGCGAGTGGGCGCCGAGCGCCCACGCCGCCGCCCCGACCACCAGACCGGCCAGGGAGAGGATGAGGGCCCACCCGGCGACGCCGTTGATCAGCGTCTGCAGCGCGCTCCCGCCGGGCAGGTTGCCGGGGTCCTCTTGGAGGCCGACCGGTGTTGTGGCCGCCAGCCGCGCCACCGGACCGGGCACCTGGGCCGCGCCCGGTCCGAGTCCCACGTGCGCCAGATGGGTCAGCACGGCAGCCACGGACGGGTCGGCGGGCGGGAACATCGGCGACTCCCCTCACTCGGTCCCCGGCGGACGGTCCGCCGCGGCCGACCCGAGGATACGGAGTCGGTGGCGTTATTACAAGCTCTTTCATGATTTTCTATATCTTCCCAATGTATACCCGCCCAGACCGGGTGCTCCGATCGGGCCCGCCGGGGGGCGGCTCGCAGGGGCGGCCCTGCCCTGCCATGCTGGGCAGGTGATGGGACTCGTGGACGGGACGGCGCTGGCCACGGTGGCCGGGCTCCCCCCGGCCGGCGAGTACGCCGCGGCCGCCGCCATCGCCGTCGTGGTCGTCCTGGGCGCCACCATGCTCGGGCGGCGGTCCGGGCGGCGGGCGCTCAGCCAACGGCTGATCGCCCTCGGCACCCGCCTGGGGGTCGACCCGCCGCACGACGACAGCGGCATCGAGACGGCGCTCGCCTACCTCGAGCAGGTCACCGGAGCGGCCGCCCAGGCCGTCGCCGAGTCGAGCGCCGACGCCATCCGCCTCCGGCGGTCGCTCGACACGCTGCCCCAGGGAGTCGTCCTGTGCGACGAAAACGGCGCCGTCGTCTACCGCAACGCCCGGGCCAACGCCCTCATGCTGAGCCGCCACGGGGACGCACTGGCCGCCCAGGCGGTCACCGAGCTGCTCGAGGACGCCTGGCACGACGGGGGTGCCGAGCGCACCCTCGACCTCTACGGCCCGCCCCGGCGCACCCTCACCGTCCGGGCCCACCTGATCGACGACGGCCGCCGCCCGCTCGGGGCGATCGCCTTGATCGACGACGTCTCCGAGCGTCGCCGGTTGGAGGAGATCCGCCGCGACTTCGTGGCCAACGTCAGCCACGAGCTCAAGACCCCGATGGGGGCGCTCGGCCTTCTGGCCGAGACGCTCATCTCCGAGCCCGACGTCGAGGTGGGCAGGCGGCTGGCCAGCCGGATCCACACCGAGGCCTTCCGGGTCAGCCGCATCATCGACGACCTGCTCGACCTCAGCCGCATCGAGTCCGAGGAGGCGCCGCCGCGAGAGCCGGTGCTGGTCAACCTGGTGATGGCCGAGGCCGTGGAGCGGGTGCGGGCCACCGCCGACCAGCGGCGCATCTCCATCGCCCTGGTCGAGCCCGACCCACCGGTGGCTGTGCTCGGCGACCGCCGCCAGCTCGTCTCGGCCATGCACGCGCTCTTGGAGAACGCCGTCACCTACTCCTACGACAACTCCACGGTGACCGTGTCGGGCACGGTGGTGCGCGACGTGCCGGCGGCGGGCGAGCCGTCGGGCACCCTGTTCCCGGTGGCACCGCTCACCATCGGGGGGGGCGGGCCGGCCCCCGCGCCGGCCCCCACGGCCACCGGGACGACGGCGACCGCGGCCTCGACCGGTCTCCCGGGCCCCTTCCTCCCCGGCGGCTCGGCCAACGGCCACGACGACGGGGACGGCCCGGGGACGGCCGACGAGGAGGGCGACCGCCGGCGCTCCGAAGTGCCGAGGGTCCCCGGCCGCGACACCGTGCGCCTGTCGGTGGCCGACCATGGCATCGGGATCCCCGCCCGCGACCTCGACCGGATCTTCGAGCGCTTCTACCGCGTCGACCACGGGCGCAGCCGCGACACCGGCGGCACCGGGCTCGGACTCTCGATCGTCCGCCACGTGGCCAACAACCACCAGGGCTGGGTGGAGGTCGAGTCGCGCGAGGGCGAGGGGTCGACCTTCACCCTCGTCCTGCCGGTCCACGGCGAGGCGTTGGCGTGAAGCCGGCCACCACCCGGCCCTCGAGCCCCGTCCCCCTCGACGCCCGTCCGGTCAGCGTGCTCCTGGCCGAGGACGAGGAGTCGTTCGTCGAGGCGCTGGTGGTCGGGCTCGGCCGCGAGGGCTTCAGGGTCTCCGTCGCCCGGGACGGCACCGAGGCGCTGGCGCTCTTCGACGAGATCTCGCCCGACCTCGTGCTGCTCGACCTGATGCTGCCCAAGCTCTCGGGGCTCGACGTGTGCCGGGCCATCAGGGCGCGCTCGGGGGTGCCCATCATCATGGTCACGGCCAAGGGGGCCGAGATCGACACGGTGGTGGCCCTGGAGGTGGGGGCCGACGACTACGTGACCAAGCCCTACCGGCTGCGCGAGCTGGTGGCCCGCATGCGGGCGGTCATGCGCCGGACCCCCACGGGGGCCGGCGAGCGCGGCGGGGGGTGGTCCGGCGCCGACGGCGACGCGACCGTGCAGGCGGGCAGCGTCCGGGTCGACCTCGACCAGCGCCGGGTCTACGTCCGCAACGAGGAGGTCCAGCTGCGTCGCAAGGAGTTCGAGCTCCTCCACCTGCTGGTGGAGAACCCCGGGCGGGTGCTCACCCGCGACGTCCTCATCGACCGGGTGTGGGGCACCGACTACATCGGCGACACCAAGACCCTCGACGTGCACATCAAGCGGCTGCGCTCGCGCATCGAGGTCGACCCGTCGGCGCCGAAGCTCATCACCACCGTCCGCGGCGTCGGCTACCGCTTCAACCCCCAGCAGGACTGAGGCCGCCGGGACCCGGGGTCCCGGCGGCAGGCAATAATGACCCGGGTGCGGGACCCGTTTCGCAGGGTGTGGGCTGGCCTGGGGGCCCTGTCCCTGGTGCTCGTGGCCGGGACGGTCGGCTACCTCGCCTTCGGCTTCTCGCTCCTCGACGCCGTGTTCCAGACCGTCTCCACGGTCACCACGGTCGGGTTCAACTCGCCGCACCCCCTCGGGTCGGGCGCCAAGGGCTTCACCATCGCCCTCATCCTGGTGGGCGTGGGCACCGCCCTGTACACGTTCTCGGCGGCGTTCGAGCTGCTGGTCGAGGGGCACATGCGCGATCTCATGAGGAGGCGGAGGATGGAACGCGACATCGAGCGGATGGCCGGCCACGTGATCGTCTGTGGCTGGGGGCGGGTCGGCCGTGAGGTGGCCCGGTTCCTGGCCAGTGCCGGCCGGGAGGTGGTGGTGGTCGACCGCGATCCCGACCGCCTGGCCGAGGTGCGGCACCCGACGGTGTGCGGCGACGTGACCGACGACGACGTCCTCATCCGGGCGGGCGTCGACCGCGCCGCCACCTTGGTGGCGGCGCTCGACACCGACGCCGACAACCTCTACGTCACCGTGGCCAGCAAGTCGATGCGACCCGACCTGCAGATCATCGCCCGGGCCCGGAGCGACTCGTCCGAGCCCAAGCTGTTCCGGGCCGGCGCCGACCGGGTGGTCAACCCCCAGCAGCTGGGCGGCGACCGCATCGCCTCGTTCGTCATCCAGCCGCACGTGGTCGACTTCGTCGACGTGGTCATGCACGACGGCTCGCTCAAGTTCCGCCTCGGCGAGCTCGCCGTCTCGGCCGACTCGACGCTGGCCGGCAACAGCCTGCGCTCGGCCCACCTGCGCGACCGGACCGGCGCGCTGGTGCTGGCCATCCGCCGGCCCGACGGCGCCTTCCTCACCAACCCCACACCGGAGGCGGCCATCGAGGCCGGCGACGTCCTGATCAGCGTGGGGACCGAGGAGCAGCTGCGCGCCCTGGCCGAGGTCGCCGACCGCCCTTGACCCCCCTCGACGTCGCCAGCGCCCGGGCGAGGCCCGAGGCGACCCCGGGGTCGAACCCGGCGGACCCCGACCAACGGACCCACCCGGGCGGCTCGACCAGGAAGAGGGCGATGGTCGAGCGGTCGGTGATGCCGAGCGGGCCGGTCACCCGCCCGAGGTCGCCGTAGACGGTGACCGTGCGCTGCAGGACCGCGGGGTCGCCGATGGCCGACGCCATCCCGCCGTCGATGAAGGGCCGCAGCGGGGCCCACCGCCTGGCGATCGTCGGCAGCTCGTAGAAGCGGAGCCCGGGATCGCGCCGCGCCTCGTCCTCGAGCCACGGCACCCATGAGTCGACCAGGGGCTGATGGCGGCGGAGGAAGGCGACCAGCACCACGTTGCGCTCGCCCTCGAAGGCGTCGGGCAGGGCCACCCCCCGTCCCGTGAGATCGCGCCCGGAGAGGTCGGGGAACCGGCGCGGCGTCCCGGCCCCCCCCGCTCACGGGGCGGGGATCGTGGCCGACCCCATCCACGGGGCCAGGCAGTCGGGGAGGCGGACCGACCCGTCGGGCTGGCGGCCGGTCTCCACCAGCGCCGCCCAGATGCGGGCCCAGGCCAGCGCCGAGCCGTTCAGGGTGTGCACCAGGACCGGGGCGCCGCCGCCCTCGGGGCGGTAGCGGACGTTGGCCCGGCGGGCCTGGTAGTCGCGGAACCAGCTGACCGAGGAGACCTCCAGCCAGCGGTCGCACCCCGGCGAGTGGACCTCGAGGTCGAAGGTGCGGGCCGAGGAGGCCCCGAGGTCCCCGGCGCACAGGTCGAGGACCCGGTAGCGCAGGCCCAGGGCCTGCAGGAGCCCCTCGGCCCGGGCCAGGATGTCGGCGTGCACGGCCGGCGCCTGGGCGGCGGTGGCGTAGGCGAAGAGCTCCACCTTCTCGAACTCGTGGACCCGCAGCAGCCCCCGGGTCTCCCGGCCGGCCGCCCCCGCCTCGCGCCGGAAGCACTGGGTGACCGCGGTGAGCCGGACCGGGAGGTCGGCCTCGGCCAGGATCTCGTCGCGGTGCATCGAGGTGAGCGGCACCTCGGCCGTCGGGATGGCCCACAGGTCGTCGCGCTCGATGTGGTACGCCTCGTCGGAGAACTTGGGCAGGTGGCCGGTGGAGGTCATGGTCTCGGTCAGCACCAGGGTGGGCGGGCGGATCTCCTCGTAGGCGTCGGTGTGGCGGTCGAGGGCGAACGAAGTGAGGGCGCGCAGCAGCCGCGCCCCGGCCCCGCGGTAGAGGGGGAACATCGAGCCGGCCAGCCGGGCCCCGCGCGCCATGTCGAGCAGGCCCAGGGCCTCGCCCACCTCCCAGTGCGGCACCCGCTGGTGGTCGGCGACCGCCGGGGGCGGCCCCCCGCCGTCGTGGCCCGGCCACCACTCCCGCACGACCACGTTGTCCTCGGGCCCCGCCCCGTCGGGCGCCTCGGGCGACGGCAGGTTGGGCAGGAGGAGGAGGGCGGTGCGGACCTCGGCCGCCAGGCGGTCGGCCTCGGCGGCGGCCGCCCGCTCCTCTTCGCCCAGCCGGCGGCTCTCGGCCGCCAGCTCCTCGGCCCGGGCCGCGTCCTCCGCCTTGCGGGCCTCGCCCACCTGGCGCGAGAGCGCCTTCACCTCGGCCCGCAGCGACTCCTGTCGGCCGAGGCGCGCCCGGTGCTCGGCGTCTTGGGCGGCCAGCTGGTCGACCTCTGCGGGGTCGACCCCGCGGCGGGCCAGCGCCTCCTTCACCGAGCCGATGTCGTCGCGCACCGCTTTGATGTCGATCATCCCGGCCAACGGTAGCGTGCAGGCCGATGGCGGCCCTCCCCCCCTCTGCGAGCGCGCCGGGGGCCGCCGCACCCCCGGCGGTCGAGGTCGACGGGCTGGTCGTCCGCTACGGCACCCGCACCGCCGTCGACGGGCTGTCGCTCACCGCACGGAGCGGCGAAGTGCTGGCCATCCTGGGCCCAAACGGCGCCGGCAAGACCACGACCGTCGAGACCCTCGAGGGCTACCGCCGCCCGGCGGCCGGGCGGGTGCGCGTCCTCGGCCTCGACCCGGGAGCCGACCACCGGGCGCTGACCCGCCGGGTGGGCGTCATGCTCCAGCGCGGCGGCGTCTACCCGATGCTCGGCCCGCGCCGCGCCCTCGCCCTCTTCGCCTCCTACTACGACCGTCCCGAGGACACCGCCGCCCTGCTCGACCTGGTCTCGCTCACCGCCGTGGCCACCACCCCCTGGCGGCACCTCTCCGGCGGCGAGCAGCAGCGGCTCTCGCTCGCCCTCGCCCTGGTGGGCCGGCCCGAGGTGGTCTTCTTGGACGAGCCGACGGCCGGGGTCGACCCCGAGGGGAGGCTGGCGGTGCGCGACGTGGTGGCCGGCCTGGCCGCACGGGGCGTCTGCGTCGTCCTCACCACCCACGAGCTGGTCGAGGCCGAGCGGCTGGCCGACCGGGTGGTGATCGTCCACCGGGGCACGGTGGTGGCCACCGGCACCCCGGCCGAGCTGGCCGCCGGGATCGGCGGCGCCGGGGGGGCCACCGTCTCCTTCGGCGCCCCGCCCGGCCTCGACACCGCCGACCTCGGCCGGACCCTCGGGGCGCCGGTCACCGAGGGGCCCCCCGGCCGCTACCGCGTGGCGGCGGCCGCCGACCCGGCCCTGACCGCCCGCCTCGCCGCCTGGCTGGCCGAGCACGACGCCGCCCTCAGCGACCTGCGAGCCGGGAGGACCCTGGAGGAGGCCTACCTCGAGGTGGTGGGCGAGGCGGGCGCCGCCGCCGAGCCCGCACCCCTGCACCCCAGGAGGCGGCGGCGGTGAGGCCGTTCGTCGCCCAGGTGCGCGAGGAGACCTACATGACGCTGCGGCGCGGCGAGACGCTGCTGCTGACCGTCGGGATCCCGGTCGTCTTCCTGGTCTTCTTCTCGATGGTCCACGTGGTGTCGACCGGGACGGGCCACCCGGTCTCCTTCTTCGTCCCCGGGGTGCTGGCCCTCGCCGTCATGTCCACCGCCATGGTCTCGCTCGGCATCGCCACCGGCTTCGAGCGCGGCTACGGCGTCTTGAAGCGGCTGGGGGCGACCCCGCTCGGCCGGCCCCGCCTGCTCGGGGCGAAGATCGCCACCGTCCTCCTGGTCGAGATCGTCCAGGCCGCGGTGCTCGTCCCCGTCGGCTACGGCCTCGGCTGGCACCCGGGGGGCGGGGGGAGCGCCGCCACCGCCGCGCTCGACGCCCTGGCCGTGGCGCTGCTCGCCACCGCGGCGTTCGGCGGGCTGGGCCTCCTCTTGGCCGGGGTGCTGCGGGCCGAGGTCAACCTGGCCGCGGCCAACGGCCTCTACCTGCTCCTGCTCTTGTTGGGCGGGATGGTCGTGCCGGTCGCCAAGCTGCCCGGGTCGCTCGGGACCGTGGCCAGGGCGCTGCCGGCGGCCGCCCTCTCCGACGGCCTCCACGCGGCGCTCGGGACGGGGACGGCGGTGCCGGCGGAGGCCTGGGTGGTGCTCTGTGTCTGGGCGGTCGCCGCCCCGGTGGCCGCCGCCCTCACCTTCCGCTGGGAGTGACCGTCAGCCGCCTGTCAGCAGCCGGCGCTCCCACTGGACCAGCTGGGCCGTGGTGATGGCCCCGTAGTGGACGGCGGCGACGGTGCCGTCGGCGTTCACGAAGATCGCCTCGGGGTACCCGTGGAAGTCGAAGGTTGTCTGGGTCACCGTCAGGTGCTCGTCACTGCCGACCGGGAAGGTCACGCCGGCGTCGTCGGCGAACTGCTGGCCGGCGCTGGGTGTGATGTCCCCGTCGACGCCGATGAGGGCCACCTTGGCCAGCCGGCTGTGGGCCGCCTGCTGGCGGTGGTAGGCGGCGGCCAGGGCGGGGAGCTCCTTCTTGCACGGCCCGCACCAGCTGGCGAAGAAGACCACCACCGCCGGGTGGCCGTTCCCCCCGCCGTCGGCCGGCACGCCGACCGGCGCCCCGCCGCCGAGGCGGGGGAGCGCGAAGGTGGGCACGGCGCCGCCGGCCTGCGGCCGGCCGGGCGAGTGCGTTCCGGTCCCCACCCCGGTGAACAGCCCGACGGCCAGCCCCGCCGCCACCACCACCCCGATGAGCAGGAACACCGGCCGCGCCCGGCGCCGGCCGGCCGGCCGCGTCACCGGGTGCTCCGGCGGGGCGGCCAACGGCCCGGGTGCCGGGTCGGCGGCCGGTGCCGCCCCCCCGCCGGCGCCGGCCGGTCCGTCCGGAGGTGTGCCGGCCCCCGCCCCGTCCATCAGTGGTACCGGACGAAGACGTCGACGGCCATGGCCACGAACAGGAGCGTCAGGTAGGTGATGGAGTACCCGAACAGCCGCATGGCGTCGCGGTCGGTGGCCCGGTCGCCCCGGGCCCGCACCCACAGCCGGCCGGCCATCCCCAAGAAGACGGCGCCGAGCACGGCGGCCGCCGCGGTGTAGGTCGGGCCCATGTGGGCCACGGCCGAGAAGACCAGGGTGACGGCGACCAGCACCACGGTGTAGAAGAGGATCTGGCGGGTCGTCCGCAGCATCGTGGCCACCACCGGCAGCATCGGCACGTCGGCCGCCTGGTAGTCGTCGCGGTAGCGCACGGCGAGCGCCCAGAAGTGCGGCGGGGTCCAGATGAAGATGATGGCGAACAGCACCACCGGTGCCCAGCCGAGCGTCCCGGTCACCGCCGCCCAGCCCACCAGCACCGGGACCGCGCCGGCCGCCCCGCCGATCACGATGTTCTGGGTGGAGCGGCGCTTCAGCCACAGCGTGTAGACGAAGACGTAGAAGGCGGTGGCCGAGACGGCGAGGACGGCCGAGAGCAGGTTGACGGCCAGCCACAGCTCGAAGAAGGCCGCCACCTCCAGCGAGATGGCGAAGGTGAGGGCGGCCCGGGGGGTGACCGCCCCGGTGACCAGCGGCCGGCGCCGGGTCCGGTGCATCAGCCGGTCGATGTCCCGGTCGACGAACATGTTGGTGGCGTTGGCCCCGCCGGCGGCCAGGGCACCGCCGGCCAGGGTGGCCACGATCAGCCCGATCGACGGCAGCCCGCGGTCGGCCACCACCATGGTGGGCAACGTCGTGACCAGGAGGAGCTCGATGATCCGCGGCTTGGTGAGGGCCACGAAAGCGCCGAGGCGCGCTCCACCTGCTCGTACGCCCCGCAGTGCCGGGGCCTGGGATGCCACGCCCAGAGCCTACGGGCCGGGGCGGGGGGGGACCAGACAGCCGCCCGGCCCGGTCCCGGCGGCCGCTGGGAGGGCCCCCCGGCCCCCCGGTACGATGGCCCGGCGTGACCGCAACGAGCCCCACCGCCGGCGCCCGGCGGCCGAGCCGCCTCCCCACCGTCTCGGCCGCCGTCTTCCGCCGGCTGGCCGTCGCCTCCATGGTCCTGGTCTCGCTCATCGTGGTGAGCGGGGCCGCCGTCCGGCTCACCGGCTCGGGCCTGGGGTGCGCAGACTGGCCGGAGTGCTCGCACGGCCACCTCACCCCGCCCCTCCAGTTCCACTCCCTGGTCGAGTTCGGCAACCGCATGGTCACCGTGCTCATCACCATCGTGGTGGCGGCCACCGTGCTCGCCGCCCTGCGCCGCCGGCCGTTCCGCCGGGACCTGGTCTGGCTCTCGGCCGGCCTGGTCGCCGGCATCCTCATCCAGGCGGTGATGGGCGGGCTCGTCGTCTACTCCAAGCTCAACCCCTACCTGGTCATGGTCCACTTCCTGGCCTCGATCCCCCTGGTGGTCGACGCCGTGGTCCTCCTGCACCGCAGCTCGCGCGACTACTCGCCGGGGTCCGGACGCCTGCTGGTGCCCCGGCCGGTCCTCCTGCTCGGACGGGGGCTGGTGGCGCTCCTGGCCGTGGTGCTGGCCGCCGGGACCGCCACCACCGGGGCCGGCCCCCACGCCGGCTCGGCCCAGGGGCAGGTGGCGGCCAAGCGGCTCCCGGTGACGCTGCGCGACATGGCCGATCTCCACTCCACCCTGGCCGTCCTGCTGGTGGGGGTGGCGATCTCCCTCGCCGTGGCCCTGCACGCCCTCGACGTGCCCGAGCGGGTGCGCCGCGCCGCCCGGATCCTGGTGGTGGTGCTGGTGGCCCAGGCGGCCATCGGCTACACCCAGTACTTCACCCACCTGCCGGTCGGCCTGGTCGAGCTCCACGTCCTCGGGGCCACCAGCCTGGTGATCGGGGTCACCCAGTTCCTCCTGGCCCTCACCTTCCACGCCCCCGAGCCGGCCGCCGTCCCCCAACCGGCCACGGCCCCCGAGCCGGCCGCGGTGGCGGCCCCGGTCCCCACCCCGGCGCGGGGCGCGCCGGTCGGCGGCTGATAGCTTGCAACCTGGTCGAGGGTGGCCAGCGTGGGCACCCGGCGCCGCGGCCCCCATCGTCTAGCGGCCCAGGACGCTGCCCTTTCAAGGCGGTAACACGGGTTCGAATCCCGTTGGGGGCACCCAGGGTTGGTGACACAACTGCCACCACCCCGACGACAGAACTGCCGTTGAGGTCGTCGTCAGTATGGACGTCGGGTGTGTCACCGGCCCTGCAGCACCCATGATCTGGCTCTTCGGAGAGTTCCCGACGCCGATCACCCGATCTCGGACGTGAGCCGCGGCTCGGTTGTGCGCCGATGCGATGGGATCAGGCCGAGGGGGGAGGTGGGCGGTAGTCGGTGATGCTCATGCGCCGACGCCTGGCCCGCTGGGCGACCGTGGGCCCCTCGTCATTGGCCGCCATTTCGCGGAACGTGCGGATCTTCCTGACGTTGGCGCTCATGATGAGCAGGGCCATGAACAGGCTCTGGGCGGCGATGCCGCGGACCCGCCGGCGGCCGGGAGCTTGGAGTGACTCGTGGGCGGGGTCCTTCACGAAGCCGTTGGTGCCCTCGATGGTGTTGCGGTAGGTGGCGTAGACCCGCGCCCACTCCTCGGACCCGTAGGCCAGGTCCTGGCGGTGACGGGCCCCGACATCGGGGGCGATGGTCACCGAACTCTGGGTGCAGACCCTGGGCGGGACCTCGGGCGGGGCGGTGACCGGGACCTTGCCCAGGGCCCTGGCACCGGGCCGCAGGGGGCAGCACAGGTGGGGGTGCTCGCCCTGCGCCGGGCAACAGAAGCGCTCGTAGCCGTCGTGGTCGGGACCCTGCTTTCGCACCAGGCGCCAAGGCCGGCGGGCGTCGATGCGCTCTTTGAACAACGTCTCTTCGATCACCCCGGCTCGTTGGTCGCCACCGGCGGTGACCAAGGGCTCGGGCATCGCCGGACAGTAGAAGGAGCCGTCGACCATGACCGCCCCGTGGCTGTTGGCCTGTCGGCCGAGCTGGTCGGCCCGGTAGTCGATGACGATGTCGTAGCCCAAGGCCCGCGCCGGGAGGTGGAAGCGCTCGGGCAGGGTCTGGGTGTAGCCCCGGTCGGCCCCGGCGCGACGCGCCGGCCAGCCTCGCTTCCGCACCGAGGCGAGCATGCGCACCCCGGTGCCGCCGGGGTCCTCACCGGGCCGCCCGAGGCACGCTGCGAGCACCAGGTTCGGGTGGGTGGGTTCGGCCCCCGGCGGGCGCCCCATGGTCCCGATGGTCGCCTCGAGCGCCCAGAAGAGCTTGCGGAGCTTCTTGGCGCTGGGACCCTCGACGTCGCGGTGGTCGCCCTCGCGCACATACCAGGCGCCGTCGGGATCGCTGGCGCACGTCTTGGTCCGCGTGGACGGCCCCCGGCTGAACAGGGGCAGCACCGTGGCGTCGAGGCCGACCGAGCCGTCGAAGGCGCAGAGCTCCTCGTCGCTCGCCACGCGCACCGAGGCCTCGATGAGGTTGGACACGAATGTCTCGAGGCGCCCCCTGCGCAGAGCGATCTCGGCCTCGGAGAGCCCCTTGCGCATAGAGGCCAGCTCCCCTTCGCGCACCACCCGGTTCTTCGCCTCGACCGAGGGGTCGGCCACCGAGAGCGCCAGGTGGAACAGGTAGCGCACCTGTCGGTAGCGGGCGAGGAAGCACTTCTTGGTCGTCGCCTCGCCCCGCACCCCGAGGACCCGTCGCCAGTGCTCGGAGATGTCGCAGAACAACAACCTGGTGGCGGCCTTCAAGTGCAGCGGACGGTCGTCGAGGGCGAGCGCCAACAGCGCCACGAGCAGGCAGCGGACCTCCAGCAGGCGCGGCCTGCCGGTCGAGCGCACCAGGTGCTCCTCGATGCGCTCTGCCACCTTCGAGGCGTCGATCACCTCGATGGCAAAGGCCAGCGCCTCGTCGCTCAGGGCCGAGACGGCACCGGGGATCTCGTGACCCGGGCTCAACGGGTCTCCAATCTCAACCGCCGGCGCAGCTCTGCCTTGGAAGTGGGCGCGCCCTCGACGTGGCGGGCGTAGCGCAGGAGCGACTCGACCTCTTTGATCCCGGTCGCCTCCAGGATCTCGTGCCATGACGTCCCCCGCCCGATCTGGTCGCAGATGTAGCTCGACCGACTCCGCGCCACGCTCAGCTTGGGGGCGTCGGGGTCGGCCACCAACGACGAGCACAGGCAGTTGATGAAGTTGTGGTAATGCCTGGAGGCATCTCCGGGGCAGAACAGGTAGCCCTCGCCCGCTCTCGACACCTGGTCGGCGACCATGGCGCCAAAGGGCGGTTCCACGAGCGTCGTGCGTGCTCTCGGCCCTCGGACGCTCACATGGACACGGTGGGCGTCCCTCGACACGTCCGAGCACGCCACCTCGGCGATCTCCCCCGCTCGCAGCCCTGCCCCCACGCCGAGGCACACCACCATGAGGGCCGCCACGCCCCGCCACGCCTTGGGCTGGGCCCTGGCGATGGCGACGAGCGCGGCACGCTCTGTGGCCGAATACGGGGCCTTGGCCGGCGCGCCGGCGAACGGGGTCGAACGGCGCGGTCGGTCGACGGCGCCCACCCGGCGCAACACCGAGCGGTAGGTGCCCTTGGTCGAGTTCGTCCGGCCCGCCAGCCCCTGGACGCAGAACGCCTCGACCACCGGGGCGCCGAGCGGCGGGTCCTCCAATCCCTGGGCGTCACAGAAGCGGGCGAGGCAGTCGCCCACGCTCCTTGTCCGTTTTCCCGGCCGGGCCGGCGGCTGATTGAATGGTATACGAGTCAAGTCCACGGATCGGGGATGCTGTGACCATGAGCACCGAGGCGCGCCGCCAGGCGATCCTGGGCGAGATCGCCGCCCTGGGCCCGGTCATCCCCGGCTCGATCGTCGAGCGCACGACGCGCTGTCAGCGCCAGGGGTGCCACTGCCGGGCCGACCCGCCCGTGCTGCACGGTCCCTACCCGACGTGGCTGCGCACCGTCGCCGGGCGCCCGGTGACCAGGACCCTCACCTCGGACCAGGCCGAGCTGTTGCGGCCCCTCATCAGGGCCAACCGTCGGCTGCGTCATCTCGTCCGAGAGCTCGAGGCCCTCGGCGTCGGCGACGCAGAAGCGCTGCTCAGTTGAGGCGAAGTTCGAGCACCGTGGTGGGCGACGTTGCCCCCCAAGCCGGGACACGAACGCTATCGGACCACCGACGACCCTGGTCAGCGAGTTCTGTCACTGACCCACCCACCCGCACCGCGACGCGCCAGGTCAGGGTGCAACAGGGCCGAACGAACTGCGGGCAGGCGAACTTTTCGGTCACATTCTGGCGACGGCCCGGACACCGAATCGCGATCGTGGCGCGTCCCTGGTCCACTCAGAACCTTGACCAGATGGGACGGGGAGACGCGCCCGCAGTTAGCGCGGGCCCCTCAACATCTGCCTGCGGCAGCACCAAGGCGCCAGACAAGTGCATCGCACCGCGCCACGCATCGGTGGGTCCGTCAGCTCTGCTGGTCTTCGAGGTCACTCCCCCGACGGGGGCCCTTACGTTCACCCTCCCTGCTGCCTTCGGTGACGAGGTTGCCCCCACCCACCCTCTACTCGGTGCCACCGGCGGCCGGCCCGCTCTTGGGCGAACTGCTGGTCACCGCCGACTACGGGTATGTGTACAGGTCATTGCTGGTTGTCGGCGTCGTCCCGGCAGCCGTCGTCACCGAGATCCTGACTTGGCCGGCTGCGTGCGCAGGGGAGGTGGCGATGATCTGGGTGGCCGATCTGACCGTAAAGGTCTTGGCTGTCGAAGTGGCGAACTTGACGTTCTGCACTGTCGAGAACCCGTTTCCTGTGACGGTCACCTTGGTGCCACCGGCCACCGGGCCGCTTGTCCGGGAAAGCGAGGTGATGGTCGGGCCGTAGGTGAACAGGTCCGCCGAAACGGCGGGGCTCTCCCCGCCTGGGGTCACCACCCGCACGGCGACCGAGGCCCCCGAGGTGCCGGCCGGACTCTTCACGGTCAACTGGGTCCCTCCTGCGTTGACCGAAACTGTCTTGCCTTTGGCTGAGCCGAACCAGACCGTTGTGGTCCCGGTGAGCCCGCCGCCGCTCACGGTCACCGTCGTGCCACCGACCGGCGGGCCGCTCGCCGGCGAGATGGCGGCCACGGCCGGCACCGGCACAACGTACTCATAGAGGTCGGCACCGGCGGCCGGCGTCGTCCCGGCAGCCGTGGTCACCGAGATTCTGACTGTGCCGGCGGCGTGTGCAGGCGAGGTGGCCACAAGCTGGGTGGCTGACTTGACCGTGTATCCCTCGGCTGCGGTTGTGCCGAACTTCACGCTCGTCACTGTCGTGAACCCGGTACCTGCGATGGTCACCTTGGTGCCACCGGTGCCGGGGCCTGTATCGCGGCTCAGCCCGGTCACTTCTGGAAGGTTGACGACAGCGAAGATGGTGCCCTCAAGCTCGGCCACGGTTGGGGTCGTGTGTGTGTTCACCGTCACAGTCGCACACCCGCCACTGATCGGCGTGACTGTCGAAACCGGCGTCCACTTCTGGGTCGCCGGGTTCCACCACAAGATCGCCTGACCAGAGCTGAGCCCGCAGACCTTGAAGGAGACCGACGTGAACGAGTTGGTCGGTGTGACCGACACGTCGAAGTAGGCACTCCCCGCCGAGAATCCGGCCACTGGATCTGTCGGGTAGGTGCCGACGGTGAGCGTCCCCGTGCCCGTCGCTCGGGCTGTGATTGTGACCGGCGGGGTGCTAGACGTTGCAGTTTGTGCTGTCGTCGGGTTCGTCCCCGACTTGCTCTTGATGCCCTGTTCTGCGAACTTCGTGGGGACCACGGCGTTCGACGGCGTTGACGGCCCGGAGCTACCTGCGGTGTTGATGGCCGTCACGGTGAAGGTGTAGGCGACTCCGGGTGTAAGACCTGTAACGGTGGCAGAGGTCGTCGTAACGGGGACAGCGAATGTTGTGCCCGACGATGTCCTGACGGTGATGATGAACGCTGTCGGGGTGCCGCCGGTCGTGGGCTCGACCCAGCTGACCGATGCCGAGCGGACGTGCGGCGTTGCCTTCACCGAAGTCGGTTTGGCCGGCCGGGGCACCGGCCTCGCTGTCAGCGTGTCGATCGGCCGTTCGGTACTCGTCCCGGACTCGCTAGTCCGTGTGTATGTTGTTGTTTGAGCCGTCAGCGTGATTCCCGGCGGGAAACACTCCATTGGGACTACGAAGCGCAGTGCGAGGTAGCCCGGGGTCAGCGTAGCCTTCCCCGATGCGGCGCTCACCGTCCATGGCGTCGTCGCGAATGTGATGGTGATGACGTAGCCGCTCACTTCGCTCGTTGGATTGATCGGCACGTTCTTCGGTAGCTTCGACGCTGGGTCCACCCGTGTTGCCGGTGTGAAGTTCTTGGCAACGATGGTCAGTGTCGCCCCTGTCACCCGCCATGTCGTCAGTGCGGGTGTGGCTTCGTGAACTATCCGTATGAGTCTCGCCGGGATCGTTGCCGTCAGTCTCGGCGTGGCTGTGTAGGTTTTCCCGTCGGGCAGGCTGGCCGGCGCTGCGGTCGCGTCTTGGATGTGGGTCGGGATCTTCAAGAACCCGATAGGCGTGGCGCATGAGTAGGTCCCCGTGACCGTGGGACCCCCGCCAGCAGAGACAAGGAAGCCTGTGGCCTCGGCGGTGTAGGTGAAGGTGTAGTTGCCTGTGGTCGCTGTGAGCCCCGAGCAGGTTGTGGCCTTGATCGTGTAGGTGCCAGGTGTGAGCGTCGAGTTGATTGTCTTTGTGCCCGAGGTCACCTTTGTGCAGATGATTGTGCCGGTGATCGTCGGTGGCCGGGGTGGGGTGTAGGTGCCTGTGAAGGTCGGGTGCGTGGAGCCGTAGGTCTGGGAGCCCGTCACTGTGGTGACGGCGATCGTGGCCTTGGAGACGACGAACCCTGTGGCCTCGGCGGTATAGGTGAAGGTGTAGTTGCCTGTGGTCGCTGTGAGCCCCGAGCAGGTTGTCGCCTTGATCGTGTAGGTGCCGGCCGGCAGCGTCGAGTTGATTGTCTTTGAGCCCGCGGTCACCTTCGTGCAGATGATCTTCCCTCTGACATGGAGCGGGGGCGGGGGCGGGGGCGGTTGGTCGGTGAAGGTGGGGTGAGTGGAGCCGTAGGTTTGGGAGCCCTTCACTGTGGGGATGGTGATCGTGGCCTTGGAGACGACGAACCCTGTGGCCTCGGTGGCGTAGGAGAATGTGTAGTTGCCTGTTGTGGCAACGAGCCCCCAGCAGGTTGTGGCTTTGATCGTGTAGGTGCCGGCGGCCAGCGTCGAGTTGATTGTCTTTGTGCCCGCGGTCACCTTTTTGCATGTGATCGTGCCGGTGATCGTCGCCCCATCGGGGGTGGTGTAGGTCCCTTTGAAGGCGGGTGTGGAGGAGCCGTAGGTTTGGGAGCCCCTCACTGTGGTGACGGCGATGGTAGCCACCTTGGAGACGACGAACCCTGTGCCCACGGCGGCGTAGGTGAAGGTGTAATTGTCTGTGGTGGCTGTGAGCCCCCAGCAGGTTGTGGCTTTGATCGTGTAGGTGCCGGCCGGCAGGGTCGGTTTGATTGTCTTTGTGCCCGCGGTCACCTTTTTGCATGTGATCGTGCCGGTGATCGTCGCCCCATCGGGGGTGGTGTAGGTCCCCTTGAAGACGGGCGTGGAGGAGCCGTTCTGGGAGCCCCTCACTGTGGTGACGGCGATGGCTGCCTTTGCGGCCTTGTACGTGTACAGGTCAGCCGGGGTATGCGGCGTCGTCCCAGCGACCGTTATCACCGAGATATTGACTGTGCCGGCTGCGTGCGCAGGCGATGTGGCCACGATCTGGCAGGCCGATATGACTGTGAACGACACGGCTGTCGCTGTCTCGAACTTGACGTTCGACACGAGCCACAACCCGGTTCCCGTGATGGTCACCGTGGTGCCACCGGCGGTGGGGCCTGTATTGGGGCTCACGCTGGTCACGGTGGGTCCTCCTGCGGCACAAGCGGTTGTCGCCTTTGTGACCTTGAGCGACAGGATCCTTGACACGGTGTTGGTTGTCGCCCCGGTTACCTTGACCACGACTGTCGATGTGCCGGCCTTGGTCGGCGTACCGCTGATCACGCCGGTTGTGGGGTTGACCGTCAGCCCTGTCGGAAGTGTGGTCGCCGACCACGTGTAGGGCGTTGTACCCCCGCTGGCGACCAGGGTGTCCGAGTAGCCCACTGTCACGGTGCCGCTGGGGAGGCTGGTCGTTGTCAGCGCGAGCGCCGCAGGAGTCGCTGTCAGCCTATCGATCGCCGGTTCCCGGCTTGTTGTGGACTCGGTAGTCAGTGCATATGTTGGCGTTGTTGTGGGTGTGGCGGAGCGCGTGTGAGTGTGCAGTACGATTCCCGGCGGGAAACACTCCATTGTGACTACGAAGCGCAGTGCGAAGTCGCCCGGCGTCAGCGTGGCTGTCCCCGATGCGGCGCTCACGGTCCACGTGGTCGGCTCGAATGTGATTGTGACAGCGAAGCCTGTCTTTTCGGTGGTTGCATCGATTCTGACGTTCTTCGGCAGCGTCGACGCTGGGTCCACCTGCCTCGCCGGGCTGAAGTGTTTGGCAACGATTGTCAGTGTCGCCCTTGTCACCGGCAGTGCGGTCAGTGTGGGTGTGGCTCCGTGTATCAGCGTGATCAAGCTCGCCGGGATCGTGGCCGTCAGTCTCGGCTCGGCTATGTAGGTTGTCCCGTCGGCCAGGCTGGCCGGCACCGTGTTCAAATCTTCGATTTGGGTCGGGAGTGTCAGCACCCCGACAGGCGTGTTGCACGAGTACGTCCCTTTGATTGTGGGACCTGCGGCAGAAGCAACGCCGCCAGAGGCCAAACCGATTCCCAGGGATCCGATCAGCCCCATACCACCGGCAAGAAGAGATACACCTGCTGCGCTCCTCACCAATTTGCACAAGCGTGTCCGCATCGGTGACCCTCTTCCTATTTCAATGAGCTCGCACTCCACATGACACGCGGCGCAGCCGGAATTCGTCGACGCCGGTCCAATCCGACTGACGTTCCGCACTTCTCGAGACCCATATCCGCCCCCACGTCAAGAAGCCTTGGACGCGTAGACGATTTCGGGGACGTGTAGGAGATCGAGAACCTGCTGGTGGAGCGGGGTGAGCTCGGGG
>Ga0181536_10000352_pt1 | contig 55659 bp, 45 predicted proteins | sample PEATcosm2014_Bin_41_FD_121105 | JGI IMG/M metagenome (GOLD analysis project Ga0181536, IMG submission 121105) | Peatland microbial communities from MTU Mesocosm Facility, Houghton, MI, USA - PEATcosm2014_Bin17_60_metaG | ecosystem: Environmental > Terrestrial > Soil > Wetlands > Peat | place...
CGCCGCCCCGGCGCAGCTCAACTACGACGGTGTCAACGTGCCCCAGGGCCTCTCGCGCCCCGCGCTCGACACCTGGGCCGCCGCCCACGCCGACGAGGTCATCTGCAACTTCAACTACAACGGTGGCCAAGGGCAGAACAGCGGCCCGCCGCCGAACGTGCCTTGTGGAGGCGGGCAATCGAGCGGCCCGCCGCCGGGGACGGTGATCCAGACGAAGCGCGGGACGGTCACCGTCCCCGCCAGTGAATCGCCAGCCCAGATCCGGGCGTTCGCGGTCACGGTCGCCAACCAGGATTACACGGACTATCACTCGAACTTCTTGGTCCCCTCCACCTCACTGATGGTCGACGTCGGCCTGTGGATCGCGCTCGAGGCCACCATCGGGTTCATCGTCGGCCTCGGGCTGGCCTCGCTGATGGGTCAGCGGACGGTACCCGTGGTCCTGCTCATCGTGCTGGAGCTGATCTTGACGCCCATCTTCAGCCGCCACATCATCTCGCACCTGCTCAACGTCCAGCGGGGGATCGTGGGCGTGGCCATGGCCCACATCGAGCCGGGAGGTCTCCCGACGCCGTTCAGCGGGGGTGGCTCGGGTGGCGGACCCGGAGTAAACCCGCTGATCCCCGAGTCCACCTTGACGTCGTCGTTGGTGATCGTGGGCTGGATCGTGGTCTGGACCGCCATCGGCGCCTGGCGCATGAAGACGCGCGACGCCTGACCGCCGCCGAGTTCGGTGCTCCCGGCCACCGCCGGGATCATCGCTCCACGCCGCCCGGTCGCGATGCGGTCGAAACGGCCCCAAGAAGAACGACGCCCGTCCTGGACGGGTCCCTTCTAGCCTGGTCGAAGCGCAGAACTTCGCACACTGCGCCGGTGCTCCGCCACCGGGAACATGCGGAGGTGTGATCTGGTGGGGATGAGCCGTTGCCGCGCGTCTGCGTAACGTGACGACAGGTCGAGGAGAAGAGGTGGGTCCGTAGTCCATGTGGGTACGAAGACGCCGTCAGCCCCGGCTCACGGTTGCCGAGGGAGCCGTCTCCGATCACGGCCCGGCCCGCGTGGGCCTCGCGACGGCCAAGGCTCCCCCTCGGCGCTACATCTCCTGGACGGTGTTGGCGATGATGACGGTGGGATCCGTCGGTTATCTCGGGTCCACGCCGGCCACGTCGGTCTTTGGTCTCGCCTCGGTGTTCCTGTACGTCTTCCCTGCATTCGTGTTCCTGGTGCCCGTCTCCTTGGTCGCTGCGGAGTTGGCGTCCGGCTGGCAGGGTGGCGTCTACAACTGGGTGCGAGAGGGTGTGTCTGCCCCTATGGGGCTCCTGGCCATTTGGTGCGAGTTCGCCCAGACGATCTTCTATTACCCCGCCCTGCTCGCCTACGTCGCCGGCACGCTCGCCTACGTCATCGATCCGAGCCTCGCCGCCAATGGCGTCTACAACGCCGTCGTCATCATCGTTCTGTTCTGGGGTGGCGTGTTCATCTCCTCGCGGGGAGCTGGTCTCGTGGCCAAGCTCTCCTCGAGCGGGACGCTGATCGGGACCCTGATCCCGGGGGCAATACTCGTCGTTCTCGGCATCGCCTACCTGCTGCAGGGACACCATTCGGCTGCACCGATCAACACGCACCATCTCTTGCCGGCTTGGACCGGTATCGCCAGTGTCGTCCTGGTCGTCAACAGCTTCTTCACCTATGCCGGTATCGAGGTGAATGCCGTGCATGTCGACGACCTCCGGAACCCCAGCCGGGAGTTCCCAAGGTCCATCTTCCTCGCCATGGCACTCGTCCTCGCCATCTTCATCCTTCCCACGTTGGCGATCGCGTGGGTGATCCCCGAGAACAAGATCAGCTTCACGGCCGGTGTGATGCAAGCCTTCAACAGCCTCTTTGTGCACTTCGGAATCAAGTTCGCTGTGCCGCTGATTGCGATCGCTCTTGCGATCGGGGCCCTTGCTGGAATGATGGCCTGGCTCGACGGTCCCTCCGAGGGACTGCTCAGGATCGGGCGCGAGCAGGGATTTCTCCCCCCCTTCTTCCAGAAGTTGAACCGCAAGGGCATCGAGGTACGCATCCTGACGGGACAGGCGATAGTTATCACTGTCATCGCCCTGCTCTACGCATTCATACCGGACGTCTCACGTGACTACTGGGTATTCGCCGTGATGGCCACGCAGATCTATCTCATCATGTACGTGCTGATGTTCATCGCCGCGGTCCGGTTGCGCCGGATGCAGCCGGACCACACCCGCGGGTACCGTGCACCGGTTCTCAGCCTGCTCTGTGGAGTCGGCGCCGTGTCGTCGGTGGCCGCGCTGGTCCTCGGCTTCATCGCCCCGTCACAGTTCGGCCACTCGAATCGTCTGCTCTACGCCCTGTTCATCCTGGGAGGGATACTCGTGATCGGGATCGTGCCGCCGGTCCTCATGGATCGGCTTCGGAAGCCGAACTGGAGGGTCGCCGGCAGCGCGCCGACCCCCGAGCTCTGACCTCGTCCGCTCACCTTGGCGGGTAGCCCGACAACACGCCCCCACCAGGCCGACGGGCAGTCGAAATGACTCCTGAGCCAGGAGTGTCCGGTGGTCGGGACCGGCGTCGGTCCGGTGACCTCACGCTCTTCGGATCGGATCAGCACGACCAGCCAATAACCCGCTGCACCAGCAAAGTGGCTCGAAAATCCTGGTCAAGAGCACAAAGGTCACCGTACGGTCGTCATCGCTGAACCACGTTCTCCTGGCCCTGTTGCGCGCTCGTGTGGGCACGCTGTGGACACGAAACTTGAGTCATTCGAAGTACCGGGAACGGCCGGTCCAGCGGATTGGGCATCTCCTACGGGGATTCTGGCGTTTGGTTATGGGCCTTCTTCGGTGGTCCGCGTAACCGCTGCGGGCATGCTTTCCGTGCGGGCTCGTTCCGCTGGGATACAGGACGTTTGACCCTGCAAGAACCAACACGTCAGGTTTACCCTCGATCCGTGGAGGAGTCTTCGGAAGGCCTGACCGTGCTCGCGAGGTCGAGCATGGAGACACAAGAGGAACCAGAGCGCCGATCAGAGGACGAGCGCACTCGTCGACGTCATGTCCGAATCGAAATTGCCGCAGCGGCGGTACTGGTCGCCGCGGCCGTCGGTGTACTGGTCGGGCATGAGGTCTCGTCGTCTTCATCGACGACTTCGAGCGCCCCGAAGACCTCGCCCACCTCGACCGCTCCGAGCAGCGGGCGGGCCTCAAGCGCTGCGGGCGCACCGTCGAACGCGGCGGCCCTCGCGGCGGCCACCGATCCCGCACTGGTCGACATCAACGTCGCCGACAGCTACCAAGCGGTCGAAGGTGCGGGGACCGGCATGGTGCTCAGCTCCCACGGCGAAGTCATGACCAACAACCACGTCGTTGAGGGTGCCACCATGATCAGCGTTGTCGACGTGGGCAACCACAAGACCTACGGCGCAACCGTCGTCGGGTACGACCCCTCACAAGATGTTGCGGTCCTGCGGCTCAGCGGCGCATCCGGGCTGCACACAGTCAAACTGGGAAACTCGTCCACGGTCAAAGAAGGCGATGGTGTCGTCGTCGTCGGAAACGCCGAAGGCGCCGGGGGAACCCCGAGCTACGCCGGGGGGTCGGTCACCGCCCTCGGGCAATCCATCACTGCCCAAGACCAGGTCAGCGGTGCCACCGAGCAGCTGACCGGGATGATCGAGACCAACGCCGAGGTCATCCCCGGCGACTCCGGTGGTGCCATGGTCAATAGCGCAGGCTTGGTGATCGGCACGACGTCTGCCGCCTCCCAGTCCTATCAGTTCCGGTCCTCGAGTACTCAGGGCTACGCGATCCCCATCAACCAGGCATTGGCCGTCGCCGCGCAGATCGAATCAGGACAGGCATCGAATACCGTCCACATCGGTCCGACGGCCTTCTTGGGTGTCTCCGTCCAAAGTCCCTTCTTCGGATACTCAGGTGCCCAGATCGCCGAGGTCGTCCCAGGCAGCGCAGCAGCACAGGCTGGACTCACTCCGGGCGACGTGATCACCTCGGTCAATGGGCAAGCCGTCTCCTCACCGGAGTCCCTTACCGACCTGCTTCTTGCCGAGGCACCCGGTGCGTCTGTGCAGATTGGGTACCTCGATGCCTCTGGCCAGCAGCTCAGCGTGACCGTCACGCTCGGGACCGGACCCGCACAGTGATCACTACTAGCTGTGCCGATGGTCCCAGCGCGGCTTGCCCGGCCTGCCAGTGCAAACTGCTTGGCGCTGAATCATGACTGGGCCGTACGACACGGGCATGGACCTTCTCATCGAATCTGCCACTGAGCTCGGTACAGCTGCCGGTGTCTGTAAGAGCACAGAAGATGCGGCGCGCTTCTCTGCACTGGCGGAGCGGATCCGTAGCTACCTAGCAGTGAGCCGCGCCACAACGAATCTAGGAATGCCCCGGATCGTCTCCGATGAGGCTCGACTCACGGATGAAAACGTGATTCATCGGACCGCAGAGTTCAACTGGTCCCACATACACATCCTGCCAGAGTGACTTTCATGTGGCATGCGCGCCATATCAACCCTGCTCCGACCTGCCGGGAGTCGGGTATCCCGGCTCCCGGGACGCGGTGGAGATCGAGTCACCCAGAGACGAGACAACCCCATGGCCTCCTGCCTCAGCTCCTCCAGGAACGTCATTTGGCCAGATAGCAGCGCGCGTACGTGATCGCTGGCACTTCTCTCTCAGGTCGGCAATCGCCTCAGACGAAAGTGGATATGGCTTGCGGCGTACCGCCGATGATGCCGCGCCATGACGTTCATCTCGGCGACTGCCTCGGAGGCGGAATGCTTCTGATGCCGTAGGATTCGCTACGTGTACAACGAGATCGCCCGCAACAAGCGGCGGAGCGTCGTCTTCATCATCGTGTTCTTTCTCATCTGGATGGGGGTCGGCGCGGTCTGCGGGCTCCTGTTCGCCGCCTTCTACCATCCGGTCAACCCCAATACCGGCGCAGTGACGAGGACGGGCGCCTCGCCGATCTTCGTCGGCATCGCCATTTTCGCCGTCCTGGCCTTCTTCGGTTTCTTGTACTCGATCAGGTCGGGTGCTTCTCTGGTCCTGCGCGTGTCCGGTGCCAAGCCGGCGAACCCGACCCAGTATCGGCAGCTCTATGACCTTGTCTCGGCGCTCGCCATCGGCGAAGGAATCCCGGCGCCGGCCATCTACGTCATAGACGACCCGTCCCCGAACGCCTTCGCCACGGGGGTGAGCCCCGACAAGGCCTCCATTACGTTCACGACCGGCCTGCTCCAGATCATGAACCGAGAGGAGCTGGAGGGCGTCATCGGCCACGAGATGAGCCACATCAAGAACCACGACATCCGCCTGCTGCTCGTGGTCGGCACGATGATCGGAATGGCCGCCCTGCTGGCAAGCGTCCTGTGGAGGAGCGCATTTTTCGCTGGCATGGGACGGGGCGGGAGGAACTCGGGCGTCCTGCTCCTCGTCGTCTTTTTCGCGGGAGCCCTGCTGGCCATCGTCGGCTTCCTGGTGGGTCCGCTGATCCGCTTGGCCCTTTCACGACGCCGGGAATCGCTGGCCGATGTCAGCGGGGTGGAACTGACCCGCAACCCCGCCGGCCTCCTCAGTGCTTTGCGAAAGCTGCAGCAAAACGACAAGCCGTTCGCTAATTTCAATCACGCCACGGCCGCCATGTGCATCGACGACCCGTTGCAGCATCACGAGACCTGGTACCACCACCTCTACGACACCCACCCTCCCATCGAGGAGCGGATCGCTGAGCTCGAGAAGATCGCCTCGGGTCAGTCGGTCTGACTGAACTCGAAGCCAACTAGATGATCTCAGCCGGCCGGCGGCGATCCTCCGGGGGCAGCTGCAGGCGGCAACCCTTCGGCACCACCGGCCAGTGGAGGTCCCGAGTTCGCAGGGCCCGCCGCAGCTGGCCCAGTACCGGAGAAGTTCACCTGAGGTACGGCGCGATCCTCTTCGTCGGTAGCGAAGAAAGCCACCGCTTTGAAGCCGAAGGGCCCGGCGATGAGGTTGCGCGGAAATGTCTGTAGCGCGATGTTGAAGTCGCGGGCGCTGGTGTTGTAGTAGCGGCGGGCGTACTCAATCTTGTCCTCGGTGGCGGTCAGGGTTTCTTGCAGTTGGAGGAAACTCTCAACCGCGCGCAGCTGCGGGTAGTTCTCGGCGACTGCGAACAATGACCGCAGCGCGCCGGACAGAGCGTTCTCCGCTGGTGCAATTTGGGTTGGGTCGCCCGTCGCGCCGGCGGCAACTGCGTCGGCCCGAGCCTTGGTCACTGCCTCAAAGGTCCCCCGCTCGTGAGCGGCGTAGCCCTGGACCGTCGACACAAGATTGGGGATGAGATCGTGGCGACGCTTTAGCTCGACGTCGATCTCGGACCACGCCTCTTGAGTCCGGTTCCGCTTCTTGACGAGACCGTTGTAAGCGGCCCACAAACCGAGGGCGAGGACCACGACGATGACGATGACGATGATCAGGACAAGCATGGCGGAGTGAACCTCCTGGCAGCTTCGCTGAAATGAACTCTATCGGGACTATCGCCGATCGGCCATAGGTCGAATAGAAGTTCATGTCTTCGGATGGAGATGACCTGGGTGTGTGGTGGCAAGGAGGACCTGTGCCGCGCTGGCAATGAGTCCAGCGGTCATGGAGGAGGAGTCGCGTTTCTGTCTCCTCGGACTGCATCGGCCTCAGGTTCGCCGCCGTTTCCAGCGAGTGAAGATCCCTTTTCGCTCCTTCGGATGGCGTATCCGGATCAGCCCGGTCGGCCCAGACGTCGAAATACGTAATACCGGTCCCCCAATGGCGGGCGTGCACAGTGACTCAAGGTGCACGTCTCCTGATCCCCCGACCATCTGCACGGCCGCTCCCTCGGGGACGAGAACCTCCATCGAACCCCAGGTCTCTAGGCGGAGGTTGATCTGAGGGCAGTCCCAGCTGGCGGAGGTGAGATCCACCCTCGCTGCCCCGAAGCCGGTGCAGATGGTCGTGTCAGCGGCCAATTGCCAGCCAGCACCCAGCTGCAGATCCCCATCTGCCGCTCGCACGATGAGTGGCTTGGTGAGCCGCCGTGAAGCGGGTGTGACCCGAACCAGTGGTGGCAGCGCCGACATTGCTGCCTCGAGGTCAGCGTGACCGGGCGCGGTCAAGACCACCTCGAGGAGCTCAGAGAAGAGCTCGAGTGACAACTCTCCGACGCTGAACAGGTCCTGAAGCCGGGCGGTGGCCGCGACCCGGTCGTCTTCGTCGACTCCATCGATGGCTGCTGCAAACGGGTGACCTTCGTTCACGGGCACCATCCTGACCCAGGGGACCGCAAGATTCGATGCACTCATCACAGGCTGGCTCGGGCCCGATGCACAGCGAGGGTTGGCCTGGGCGAACTGTCGGTTCAATCCGTGAGGGAAGCCCACGTGAGTCGATCTGACCCTAGATAGCTGATGGCGCCCATCGATTTCGCCATCCACCAGCCGAGACGAGAGTCTTTACGGTGCGAGGCGTCATGGTGACCAATCTCCTCTCGCCGGGCAGTCCCATCAGGGCGAGACGTGCTGTGGACGTCTGCGTCACGCGTGGTCGCGTGGTCCCGCTCTGGCGGGAAGGGTTCGGGTTGCGCGGACGCGCCAGGCCGAAAGGACGGCGGCAATCAGCATCAGCACCGTCGACGAGTAGAAGGCAGAGTGGATGCCGTCGGTGAAGGCCGCCGCGGTCGAGGGTGAGAGGCTGCTCGTGCCGACGAAGATGGCGAAAGCCTTGGCCTTGGTGATCGACTCGGAGGCCACCAGGATGGCCAGGGCGAAGGAGAACACCATGCCCACGTTGGCGAAGGTCCGCAGCAACCCTGAGGTGATCCCGAACTCGTCCCCGGGGGCGGCCTTCATGACGGCAGAGTTGTTCGACGGGAAGAAGCACCCTGCCCCGATCGCGCCGACCATGTAGGCGACCACGACCGCCCAGTACGGCGTGGTGAGCCCGAATTGGGCATAGGCCAGCAATGCCAGCACCTGGATGCCGAGGCCGACCGTGGCCGGGAGCACCGCACCGTGGCGGTCGGCGAAGCGCCCGGCGAAGGGGCCGACGACCCCGCCGGTGATGTAACCGGGAACGAGGAGCAGGGAGGCGTGGATCGGGCTGAGGTGGCGCACCCCTTGGAGGTACATGAGCAGCAGGAACAGGACGGCGAAGTTCGCCAGGCTCTGGAACATGGCGGCGAGCAGCGACGGCGTCATCGTGGGCACCTTGAAGAGTTCCAGGTCGAGCATGGGCTCGCGCGTTGACCGCTCGATCCGCCAGAAGACGAGGAGCATCACCAGCCCGCCGCTGAAGAAGGCGATCGTCGTCGCGTCGAGTGGCTCGGACGTGAGCTTGACCATGGCCCACAAGGGACCGAAGAGCCCGAGGCCGAGCGTCACCATGCCCCACCAGTCGATCCGGCGCTGCTGGCGCTCTCCCCGGTCGAACAGGACCCGGTTGGCGACCACCACGGCCGCGATGCCGATGGGGACGTTGATCCAAAAGATCCACCGCCACGAGACGTAGGTCACGATGATGCCACCGAGGATGACCCCGAGGACCGCCCCGGTGTTGAAGCCGATCGAGTTGAACCCGTACGCCCTACCGCGCCGCTCCTTGGGGAAGGTGTCGGCGATGACCGCGCCAGAGTTCGCGGTGATGAGGGCGCCCCCGACCCCCTGGGCGAGCCGGAAGACGATCAGCGACAGCTCGCTCCAGGCCAGAGCACAGGCCAGGGACCCGACGATGAACACCACGAAGCCGGCTTCGTACATGCGGACCCGCCCGAACATGTCCCCCAGACGGCCCACCTGGGTGGAGACCAGCGTGATGACGAGCAGGTAGCCGATGACCACCCAGATGACCGAAGCGAGGCCGATATGGAGAGATCGCTGGATCTCGGGCAGGGCCAGGACGACGATGGTGGTGTCGATCGCGGTGATCAGGACGCCGGTCACCACGACCAGCAGGGCCAGGCTCGGGTGCTCCGTCGGTTCGTCCTGTCGGCGACGCCTGGCCGAGGTGCCGCTGGCCTCGTCGCTGACCGCCATCAGCGAGTGGCCAGGCTCCGTCGGACAAATTGGGCGAAGCTCGTCGGGGGGCGTCCGAGCAGCCAGCTCAGCACGTTGGGATTGCCGGTGATGCCGTAACGTCCGTAGTGGTCGAAGAGCCGGAACATGGCATCGTGGTGGTGGTCCTCCTCCTCGGAGGCCGTACCGCCGCCGCCTGCTGGCTCAGGGAACCCCTCGTGGCGCGCCGTGACCTCACTACCGGACTCCGCCGAGATGATCCGCGCCAGCTCCCGGGCGTTGTGGAAGTCCCGGCCGCACAGCTCATAGGTGGCGTAGTGGTGGTTCGGGTTGCCCACCACCGCCGCGGCCACCTCGGTGACGTCCTCCAGGTCCACGTGGGCCAAGGAGGTGTCGAGCGAATAGGTCTGGCGCAGCATCCCCTCCGCGACCACGTGGGCGACGTCGATGTTCTGCATGTAGTGCATCGGCTGGAGGATGGTGAAGGGCAGGCGCGACATCAAGACGTGGCGTTCCACCGCCAGCTTGGCCTGGTGGTTCAGGAGGGGCTCGAGCTGGGGATGGGTGACCGAGAACTGCACGAAGTGCTCCACGCCGGCCCTGCGCGCTGCACTGACGACGCCGTGGCCCATCTCGGCCTCCCGTGGGTGCATGGGAGGCCCGATGTGGATGACCGAACGGACGCCCTCGAGCGCCTGTCGTACGTCGTCGGGATCCAAGAGGTCGCCCACGACAGCCTCTGTTGCTCCTCGCTCACCGACCAACTCCCCGACCTGGCGGGCGATATCGAACGCCCGCACTTCTTGCCCCGCCCGGCCCAGGGCGGCGACCACACTGCGCCCGGTCCGACCGCTCGCCGCAGTGACCAGGATCATCGGGGTCGGTCCCTTGTCCCTTCTGGGTGCGTTGTCACGCCGGGCTCGAGCCGGGTTCTCCCGACGGGGGGGCCGCACGGGGGGCCTGACGGGCGAGCAGGGCGCCCCAGCCCTCGCTGTCCCCGGGCACGATCGCCTTGGGCGGATCGGCGACGAGGACGTGGGGCTCGCCCGTCGAGATGGCCATGGCGATGGCCCGGGCCACGAGCTCGGGCGGGTCGGGGGCGATGGAGCGCCCGCCCGTGACCAGGTGGCCGGCCCGCAGGCGCTGGTGGAACTCGGTGGCGGTGACGGACGGGTAGACGACGCACACCGCGATCCCGGCCGGGGCGAACTCGACCCGCCCGACCTGGGAGAGCATGTTGAGGGCCGACTTGGTGGCGGAGTAGCCGCCGAGCCCGGCGAAGACCCGGAGGGAGGTCGCCGAGCTCACGTTGACGATCACCCCGCCGGATCCGGCTCGCATGTGGGGAAGCACGCACTGCATCGCGACCAGAGATGCCACCACGTTGAGGTCGAACACGGCACGGAAATCCACCGGGTCCAGCTCCTCGAGAGGCACGTGGAGGCCCTGTCCCGCGTTGTTGACCAGGACGTCGACCGTGCCGTAGGTCTCGATCGTCCGCGCCACCAGCCGATCGAGGTCCTCGGTCACGGTCACATCCGTCGTGACGGCGAGCGAGCCCGGGAGCTCGCTGGACAGTGCCTCCAGACGCTCCGTCCGCCGGGCGGCCAGCACGACCCGGGCGCCCATCTGACTCAGCAGGCGAGCGGTTGCCGCACCGATGCCCGAGGACGCTCCGGTGACGATGCAGACGGTGCCGTCGATCTCCATCAGAGGCCCCGCGTCCCAAGACCGAGCCGTGGACATCCCCTTACGCCGCGTCCTGACGACAGCCGTAGCTCTCGTTCGAGCCGGGTCATGATCGGGAGAGATCCGTGTTCGATCGAGTCGAGCAGATTGCTCACGTCGCCAGCATCTCCCACCCGGATGCCGGCCGACAGGGTCCTTGGCCCCTTCGGTCGGGACAACGTCAGCACGGATTCGGACGACCCGTTGACCCGGATCGACCACTTCGGGGTCGGGGACATGTCCGATCGGCACGTTCTCCCCGTTGAACGGCGTGCCGATCGACGTGATTCGAGCCTCGCCCCTCTACACGGCGTGGTTTGCTCCGTCCCTCGGCATCGAGGTCACTGGTGGAGGGCAGGGTTCCAATCGGGTCCTGCACACGCTCCGGCACTCCGCGTGGGCACATTGTGGGCACGAAAAATCGACCAGGAAACCGACACTCGGTCGTTACTTCAGGTGGTCGGGTCCGGTGACCCCACGCTTTTCAGGTCGGATCTGGCCGCATCTCGGAACGGTTGGGTATCCATGGTAAATGGACGAAATCCCTAGTCACAGGCCGGAATCTAAGCACCTCTTCGCTCTCGTTGCAGCACGCTATTGCGCGCTGGTTTCGCATTCACAAGGGCACGGCAAGGGCACCGAACTGACAGAACCAAAGCCCGTTGCTCCGGAAAGCTCGCGGGCCATCAGCGAGTGCCGATACCGGTCCGACCAACGCCTCGCGTCGCCGGTTACGCGCACGGTCAGGGAGAGAGTCTCCAGTTGGGGATGGTCGTGGTCCCCGCTAGGAGGATCACCATCAGCCGTAGTCCCGCCCGCTAAATTTGGCCACAGCTCGGCCCCACGAAGGCCGGACGGTGGTTGACCACCGGCGGTACGTGCAGGCACATGCCCAGAGCTCCAGTCGCCAAGCAAGAGGAGTCACCATGGCTGAGACTGCGAAGGGTCACAAACTTGTGAGGGTCAAGGGATACACCCGAGCAGACGGGACGAGAGTTCCGACGCACGATCGCTCAACGCCAGACACGTCAAGCGGTCGAAAGCCGTCAGCTACCCGCCGCCGGACACGAGGAAGCCGCCGCAAGTCCTCGAGATAGGACGGCTCCCCAAAACGCCAATCGGGAGATTGAGGAAGTCGGCACTTCAAGGGCAGGTCTCGCCCCTCTACGGCATCAGGTGCGCGCTGAAGAATTCCAAGATGCGCTTTCGTGCATCTCGCGCAGATCCCTCGTGGTAGCCCGATCCCGGCGAGAGTATTCCGAACACCGGCTCCAAGACGGAGAACGGGAATGGATTCTTGTCTCCAGCTCCTTCGTGGTCGTTGAGAAAGGAGTGCCCGGCCTCCGGGTACTCCTTGACATCGTGTTCGACCCCGGCGGCCGTCAATGCCCGCTCAAGGCGATCGGCGGCCCCTCGGAGTGTGCGATCCTTGCCCCCGTAACTTCCGACAATCGGGCACGCCCGTCTCAGGAAGCCGGCTGTGTAGGCGTCCTTCGGAGCGGTGCCATAGTTGACGCTCGACACGCTGAACCCGCGATCGGCTGCGAGCATCAAGGCGAACCCGCCTCCCATGCAGAAGCCGATCACGCCGATGCTGCTCGTGCAGTCCTCCCATGCCCCCAGCCAGACGCGCGCCGCCTCGATGTCGTCGAAGGATCTTCCCCGGCCGGCGCGTACGTCTTGCATGACCGAGATCATGCAACTCACCATTCCTCTCCTAGAGAAAAGGTCTGGCGCTACAGCGAGGTACCCTTCGCTCGCAAGCCAGTCCGCTTGGTTCCGTAGGTCCTGGCTCATCCCCATTGCGTCGTGAACGACGACGACACCCGGCCAGGGGCCCTTGCCTGCAGGGATCGCCAGGTAGGAGGACAGCTCACCCGGGGTGGGGATCATTACCTTGTCCATCACGTCTCCTTGGAGGTGGGTGGTCGCCTCGGACCGTCTGCATTGGCGACGCCGTCCGTGACAACGATTGCCGCGAGCCGTTTGCCCCATTCTTGGGCTCGGGCCTCCTCGCCCGGTTCGACGTGATTCTTCAAGGTGACAAAGAAGCTCTCGGGCCTGGCCACTATCTCGTACCCGTGCCTCCGAAGTCTTCGGCTCATTACCTTCGACGCCCTCCCTCTGAGAACTGCTGGACCCTTGAAGCGGGTGTCGAAGGTGGCAAACTTTGTGTGACCATGGCCCAGCGATCTGAGCCAGTCACGCACGCCTGGGCCCTGGGCGTCGTGATCGAGCACGAGATCGTTCTTGGGGTTTCGCGCAGTGGCAACCGCCCCCTTGCGGGTGCCGGTTCGACTCATGCCGTGAAAATGGGTGGGACCGCCCACCACGAGCAGGTCGGCGTCGCCCAACCGTTCGCGGCCTGCCTCGCCCACAGGGACCACGACCACGTTGTCGAGCGATTCGAGGCCCTTCGCAATGGCATCGGCGATCGCGTGCGTGTTGCCGAACATCGACTCGTAGATGATCACCGCCCGCACGGAGACACCTCCGGTGCTGTCGCAGCTGATCATAACGCGTCTCTTTCTCCTTGGAGCGGCATGCGCCCCAAGACCATGATTGGGCCGACGCGTCACGGCGGGTAGAGGCAAACGTCACGGGCGGTCGCCCCGGGGCTTATTCGACTCGGACAGGTCCTCCGTACATTGCCGGCCCGGGTACTCCGAAGAGCCGGAACCGAGACCCTCCGGCTGAGAGCTGTAGGGATATCTCGTCATCGTGGGGGTTGACGGGAATCCGTTACTTGGGGCACCAGAATGGTGAAAACCCTAAAGAGGAGGAGCCTCTGATGCCTGGTGTCTTCGTGGTCACCGACAGCTCTTGCGACCTGGAACCGGACGACATCGACCCCTTCAATATCGAGATCGTGCCCCTGACGATCCGATTTGGGAGCGAAGAATTTACCGACCGCCAGGACCTCAGTGTCGAAGACTTCTACCAAAGAATGGCGAACACCGAAGACCTCCCCCAGACGGCCTGCCCGTCGCCCGGTGCGTTTGAACAGGCCTTTCGCAACACAAGAGACGCTGGCGCTGAGGCGGTGGTTTGTCTCACCATCTCGAGCGACTTGTCAACCACATTTCAGTCAGCCCTCACCGCGTCCGCCACGTTGGAGGGGCGGATTGTCGTCCATGTGATCGACAGTCGGACGGTGTCGAGCGGGCTCGGCACTCTTGTGATTGAAGCCGCCAAAGTAGCCGCCGAGGGGGCCGATATCGGCACGGTATTGCGTCGAGTCAGCGACCTCATCCCTCGCACGCACGTGCTTGCGGCTCTGAATACGTTGGAGAACCTGAAGAAGGGTGGGCGAATTGGGGGCGCGACCGCAATGGTGGGGTCGCTGCTGTCGATCAAGCCGGTGATCGACCTTACCGGTGGCATCGTCCACGAAGCCGGTAAGGCTCGGACTCGCAAAAGAGCGCTGCAGATGCTCTATGAACGCATGGGCGCCGCCGGGCCGATCGAGCACGTTGCGGTGATGCATTGCGGCGCACCTGACATCGACCAGTTCCTCGACCTCATCGCTCCACGCTTTCCCCGAGAGGCCATTCGGATCGGCACGTTGGGTGCCGTGGTCGGCGTGCACGGTGGCGCCCAGATGATCGGTGTCAGCTGGATTGCCGCTGCATAGGAAATCTGGATTCGTGGGCCTGCCCTGTCCCCGTGCGCCAGTAATCGCCCTGGCGTAACCGGCCAGCCCGGCGGTCGGGATCATGGCCCGGCACCAATGGAGCACGATCCGAACCAACTCCAAGGGCTCGGCCACGGTGGCGAAGCGCTGTGGTCTTGCCCCGCTCTCGTTTTCCCTGGGGGCACGCAGAGGGCGCACCGGGGCCAAGGGGGCAGTTAGAGATGCAGGCCGACGCTCTGACGAGGGCATCCGTCTCGTGTTGACGTACGCCGACACCGCGACCTCACGCTTCACGAAAGAGCGGTCACTTCCGGGCCGAGGCCACGAGCGAGGTCATGCGTGCCCTGGTCGGGTACTTCGAGTGGTCGGGGCCGGCGTCGATCCGGTGACCTCACGCTTTTCAGATCGGAACGGGGCAATCTGGAACGAGCGGCTCTTGACAGCGAATTGAGGCGAACTCCCTGCTCGAAGGCGCAAATGCGGGCCTCCAATGGAATGCGCTGCCGTGCGCAGTTTGGCCCTATTTCGCGCTCATGTGGGCAGGCTGTGGGCATGAAGCTTGACCTACGTCAAGTTGTTGAACGAGATCCCGGACGCCGATGTTCGGCAATCTGAAACAGACCCCGACCACCTTCGGAATAGGCGATCGAGATCATGCACCACGGCGACGAGATGCCAGGAGCGAGAGCGCCGGTCTGACGGGTCGGTAGCCCAACCCGCGTCACGCGCAGTACCCTTCCGACCGGAAAGACTGGAGGCGAAACCATGCCTGCGGAGTTGTTCGAGCGGTATCGCGTCGTGGACGTGGACACGCACCTGACCGAGCCACCCGACTTGTGGACATCACGGGTGTCGTCGAAGTGGGGAGAGGCGGTACCCCACGTGGAGAACGTGCGCGGTACCGACAGCTGGGTGGCCGCCGGCAACTTCCTCAACGCACCGGGCAACACAGCAATCGCAGGCTGGCACGGCTACGTGCCCGACGGCCCGAGAACCTACGACGAGATCCCGCCGTCGGCCTACGAAGCCAGCGCTCGCCTCGCGCACATGGACGACGAGGGCATCTATGCGCAGGTGCTCTATCCGAACGTCGCTGGATTCGGATCGGCGTACTTCCTGAAGCTCGGTGATCGCGAGCTGGTCACGGAGTGCGTGCGCGCTTACAACGACTTCCTCGTCGAGTGGGCCTCGGCCGATCCGTCGCGGCTGATCCCGGTGATGTCCACGCCCTTTTGGGACCTGGACTTCGCGGTCGCGGAGCTCGAGCGCTGCGTTGAGAACGGTCACAAGGCGGTGAATTTCTGCAACCACCCAGACTCGTACGGCGAGCCACCCCTCTCGGACCCGCATTGGGACCGTCTCTGGGCTGCCGCGCGGGACGCGGAGGTCCCGATCTCCTTCCACATCGGTGGCGGTGACATCACCGCGCCGTTTGCCAAGGATCCGCATCTCAGCTTCCAGGCGAAGTTCCCGAAGATCTCCGCGCTCATGATCATGGACAACATCGAGACGCTCGCCGACCTCATCTTCGGCGGCGTCTGTCACCGCTTCCCGGAGCTACGCTTCGTCTCGGTGGAGTCGGGAGTCGGCTGGCTGCCCGGTGTGCTCGAGACATTCGACTGGCAGTGGGGCAACAGCGCGATCCGTGAGGCGCATCCCGAGTACGATCTCCTGCCGTCGGAGTTCTTCCGCCGTCAGATTTACGGCTGTTTCTGGTTCGAGGAAGATGCTGCGCGTTTCGCCATCGAGCACTTCCCAGACAACGTGCTCTTCGAGACCGACTTTCCGCACCCCACGTGCCAGCACCCCGGGCCAGCAAGCATCGGGGCGCCTCCCGGGGAGTATGCGACGAAGGCCCTGGACGGTCTTGCGGATGACATCGTCGCCAGGGTCCTGCACGACAACGCTGCGAAGCTCTACGGCCTCGCCTGAAGACAGCCAAAGGGAGCCGATGAGTCGCAGACCCTCCACGTCTGCGCCGACGAGCCGCTGCGATTCTTCAGCGACCAGCTCGTTTCATCAACCGTTGGTGACGATCTCTGACCCATGGGCGGCGGCGAGGCCGGGTGCAGCTGCGATTGGCCCCATGCCCCAATCCGCGCTGCGGTCGTGGGGCAGGGGTGTCCGTATCGGGCCGATCCCTGGCAGGGGCACAGCTGCAACCACGAGGTTCCCTCCGGCACTTGATCAAACAAAGACCCACAGCGACTACGGCGCCACGTACACGTCGTAGGTCGCCCCGCCCACCACAGAGACGGGCAGAGACGTGGCGCCCGGAGCCACCGTGATCACCTTCTTGGAACGACGACCCGAAGGGGCCTTGGTCGTCACGACCGTCACGACTGCACCGGTCCGCGGTACCGGCACCGTCAGGGTGCCGGTGGTCCGACCCGGCGCGGTCACCTGCAGGGCGAAGCGGCCCGACGAGGGCTGCTGGGCCCAGCGAACCTCAATCGTGCCGTGGGGCGTCGGGACGTTGCCCTCGGCCCACGAGAGGGAGCCCGGATGGGGGTCGACCGACCAGATGTCGAAGCCCGCCGTGGTCGGCTGGACTCCGAGGACGTAGGAGGACAGATCGGCCGTGGCCCCCGAGGACCAGCCGTGCGCCAGGCTCGTCTCGTCGCCAAAACCGGGAGCACCGTTCGGCGCGACCAGCTCCCAGTCGGCCCCGGTGTAGTCCGGCCCCGGAGCGTCCATGTATCCCCAGAGCCTCTGCAGCAGGGAGAGGGCGGAGGTGGTGTCGCCGCTGGCGAAGAGGGCGCGCACCTCGTCGTTGGTGACGAACGGGCTGACTCCGTTTTGCAGCCCGGCATTGGCGGTGAACGCCAGCGGGCCGTAGGGCGTCGACGGCAGAGTCTTGGCAAGCGCGGCGAGAATGGCCGCGTCCTGCCCGGTCGGGGCCACGCCGAAGAGCACGGCGAGGGAGTTGCCGTCCTGGGCCACGGCGGCCGGCTGCTGGTCGGACAATTCGTAGAGCCCGGTGGAGGGATCGAAGAGGTATCGGTTGATCGCCGTCCGGAGACTTGCCGCCTCCTGCCGGTAGGAGGAGGCCTGGTCGGGTTGCCCGAGCGCATCGGCCATCAGGGCGGCGTCGGTCAGGGTCTCGAAGTAGATGTCGTTGTAGTAGGTGACCGCCCCGGCGTGGCTCCCGTTGTAGTAGTCCCAGTCCTGCCCATCGTCCGAGTTGGTGACGAGCAGTCCGCGCCCGTCGACCAGCGACGCGTTGTAGGTCAGCTCACGGGTGATCGCCGGCCATTCGGCCCGGACGAAGGCGAGGTCACCGGTATAGAGGTAGTAGGTGGCGATGTTGTCGACCTCGTCCATGGAGTACGAGGTCGAGTAGGTCGAGCCGCTCTGGGGGAACCTGGCCAACGGAGCCGTCGGGTTGACGTTCGTGCCCGTCTCGCCGTCGGCCACCTGGTAGCTGCCGAGGAGCTGGAGCGAGCCCCGCACGTAGTCGTCCGCTCCGGTCGTGTAAAGCACGTTCGGGGTCTCCACGCCGAGGTCACCACTCCAGACCACCCGATCGCGCTTGGCCCCGTCCATGATCACGGGCAGGGGATCGGAGGTCACGATGTCGGAGCCGCTGAAGTCGCTCAGGGCCGAGCGGTCCGACAGGCTGTCGGCATAGAGGGTCGCTCCCGTCGGGCTGGTGACGTCGAGGTCCCGGAAAACGGCAGAGGATCCCAGTTCGGCGAACCCGACCGAACCCGTCCCGTAGACGGAGGTCCCGGCCGGCAGCGCATCGGTGTCGAAGGAGGCAACCTGGCGGCCGTCGAGGGAGGTCGTGACGGTGCTGCCCGAGACCTGGGTCGTGACGTGGTGCCAGGCCGCGGCATCGAACGACTTGGGGAGGATCACCTGGCCGATGGTGGCGAACTCGGTGGGACCGAGCGCGATCTCAATCAGGGAGTTCGACGTGCCGGTCCCCGAGGCGGCGTGGTGCAGGACGAGCAGGTAGCCCGACGATGTCGACGAGGCCCGCACCGACCAGCCGGCCTGGTTATCCACGACGCGGGTGTCGAAGGACATGGTGTAGTTGGTCCAGCTGACGCCTTGACGCAGGATGCCGATGGTCGCCATCACGGCGTGGAGCGCCCCCGCCTGAATCGTCCAGGCCGAGGGCGCCGCATCGGGCGGCAGCTCGTCGAGCTGGGTGGTGTAGGCGCCGTCATACCAGATGCGATCGAGCTCAGGCGAGCTCGAGTCGAACCAGCCGCGGTAGTCCTTCGCCGTGGCCCGGACGGCGGTGAATCGGATGCCGATCGACGTCAGGGTCACCCGGCCCGGGGAGGTGAGACTGATCCGCTCGTAGCGCTCGCCGCCCTGGATGGTCCCCGTCGTGAGCGTCCCAGAACTGTCCACGATCAGGTCGTCGAACCTGTTGGAATCGCCGGTCGGGCTGTTCGGGGGCGTCTGGTCGCCTTGGGGGCCGAGGTACTGCAGACCCTCGCTGTAGGCGGAGTGCAGCAGGGGCGTTCCGGATTCCGACTGCACGACGAAGTACGGGATGCCACTGACGTCCTGGCCGTAGTCGACGACGATCACGGGAGACCGTCCCCCCGGCGTCATCGTCAAGGTGGCCCGCCCGACGCCTGATGCGACCAGCGTCGCGGCCCCACTCACGGAGCCGGCGGTGCTGACTATGCGCACCGGATGGACATCGGGTGCCGTCGGCGCCATGACGAAGCGCTGCCAGTCGGGATGGGCGGGCCACTGCGGAGCTTGCGAGACGATGGTCGCCGGCGCGGCCGCCTGCACGCCCGTGGCGACGGCGCTCAGCATGGCGACGATAACCAACGAGCTGGCACGGACATAGTGACGGACGTGCGCTCGCGGCATATGGGTGTCCCCTCGACTCCCGGGCTGACGTGCGTGAACGGGCGGTTTGGCGCTGCAATCCTCAAAACTAGAGCTGATTCCAATTCCGTGTGGGCACGTTGTGGGCACGAAATTGGAGGCAGAAGACCGACTGGCAGTTGAGTTGGCCTGTGAGAGCAACTTCGGAGTGGTCGGGACCGGCGTCTATCCGGTGACCTCACGCTTTGCTCTCGCGAGGTCATGGCCACGAAGTTGGCGAGCCAATTTAGGAGAAGTCCTGGTGAAGACCCTGCCAGTGGTCGGGACCGGCGTCGATCCGGTGACCTCACGCTTTTCAGGCGCGCGCTCTACCAACTGAGCTACCCGACCGGGTAACCGGGCTCCACCGCACGGGACGGGTCGGAACCTGGTGGCGGACCTGACGGGATTTGAACCCGCGACCTCCGCCTTGACAGGGCGGCGTGCACTCCGAGCTGCACCACAGGTCCGTGACCGCAACGGCCTTGCTGCCCCCCGGTCCGGATGACCTTCCCGCAGAGCAGCCCTTCACTGTAGTCCGTCCAGGCTGAGGGCCCACCCCCGGGTTCGGGCCGATTGCCCTACGGCGTGGCGGCGCGCAGGGCTAGGACCCCGGCCCCGAAGGATGCGATCTTGTCGGCGTCGAGCGCCTGGGCCAGCGCCGCGGCGCACAGCCGGTCGGTCGTCTCCTCGGCCTCGTCGTGCTTCGCCTTGATGGCGGCGACGTCGGGGAAGGGTTCGGACCACCCGAAGAACTTCGCCTGGCCCTCCCCCTCGTTCGTGAGGATCGCCTCGAGCGGCGACAACCCGGCCGCGGTGGTGGCGACGAGGTGGAGCCCGCCGCGCCATTCCCGCAGGATCTGCATCAGTTGGGCCGCGCGCCCGGCCGCCGTCTCGCAGCGGGCGGCATCCCGCCAGCCGACGAAGATCGGGATGGCCGAGCCCTCGAGCCCGTCGACCAGCTCCTCGGTGACCGCGACGATGCTCTCCAGCCCCTCGAGCTCGGCGTAGTGCTTCCGACCCCACTTCGAGTGGGCCTCGGCCATACGCGCCGCCGCCTCCGACGCTGCGGCGACTCCGACGCCCTCGGTGTACATCGCCTTCACCGCGTTGGGCTCGAACCACCCGAAAGCAGACGTGACCACGTCGGCCCCCACGTCACCGAGCATGCCGCCGCGCCCTGCGAAATAGAAGGCGAAGGGGTTCGACCACCCCCACTCGGCCGCCCATCCCATGACGTCGGGACTGAGATAGATGACGGTGCCGATGTCGTGGATCGGGACGGACGTGCTCTTGATGACGTCGAGCGCGGCGTCGTCGCGACTTCCCATGGGGCCTCCTTGTGCTGAGGGATTAGAGGGTGGTGGTGCCCGTGGCGCTGACCCGCAGCACCCGCCGGATGCCGGGGATCGTGCCGACGGCGGCCTCCATGAGGCGGGCCATGTCGGTCACCACGCCATCGAGGTGCGCAAAGCGCTCGTCGAGGAGTCCCACGACGGCACCCAGTTCGGGGCTCAGATCCTGGAGCGAACGCGTGGCCTTGGGGAGTTCGCTCGCCAGCTCGATGGCCACCATGCTCAGACCCTCGGCGAGACTGCGCAGGACGGACGCGGATTCCGAGAGGGAGGGGAGCGAGGCATCGAGAGTGGCCACGGTGGTCTCGAGACCCGACACCGCGGTTGAGATACCCAGCGCGGCGAGGTCGAGGCCGCTGCCGGCCCGGTTGACGCCGCCGTCGATCCGCTCGAGCAAGGGCATCAGGCGGTCCAACTTCTCGGAAAGGTCGCTGACCGCATCGAGCGCCGCCAAGGTGGAGGCAGGGAGGCGGAGCAGGGTTTCTGGAAGGGCGACCACGGTCTCGTACAGCGAGGGGGATTCCACGTCATTGATCATGGGCCGGGAGGCGTCGGGTGTCCAGTGACCGTCTCGTGTCCTGCCGTGAGGTCATGCCAGCTCGGACTCGATGGCGGCCCGCAACTCGGTGAGGACCTCCCGTCGGGCCCGCAGCTTGGTGGCCGCGTGTGCGACGCGGTCCAGTGACGCCAGATCGTCGGCGGCCGCCTGCGCGGCGGCGCCGAGCTCTTCGGCGTCGACCACGGCATCGAGCAGCCCCGCCTCGCGGGCCGCCGGGGGGTCGAACATCGTGCCCGTGACTGCTGCGTGGTCGAAGTGTGCGGGGCTGAGGCGGTGGCGGGCGAGGACGACCGCGAACCACGGCAGCGTGAGACCGATCCTCACCTCGTTCAACCCGAGCTTGTAGGGACCGTCGGCACCGAGACGCGTATCGGCCGCCATCAGGAGGAAGGCCCCGGCGGGGAAGGCGTGGCCGGTGCAGGCCACGGCGACCGGTGCCGGGAAGGAGAGGATGCGCTCGGCCAGGGTCGCGCCGAGTCGCAGCATGACCAGGGCGTCCTCCTTCGGTCCCTGGAACACGCGGAGGTCGAAGCCGGCCGAGAAGCAGCCCGGCCTGCCGGCCAGGACGACGACGGTGCCGTCGGTCTCCGCCCGGTCGAATGCCTCGTGGAGCGCCCCCAGCATCGGGATGGAGAACACGTTGACCTTGCCGTCGTCCATCGTGATGGTGCTCACCAGGTCGGTGCTGCGATACGTGACCAGCTCAGGCATGGCGTCTCCCAAGGGTGGAGTCGGGATATGTTATAACAATGTTCCGGAACACCGTTTCAAAGAAAACGGTCCGCTGTCAAGGGCAGCCGGTCCGGACCCGCTGATGCCCCGGACGAAGCAGCGCACCCCCGAGCTCAGGGACCGGCTGGTGTCGGCCGCCGTGGGGCTCCTGGCCGAGGAGGGCGTGGCCGGGCTCACCGCCCGCTCGCTGGCGGCACGGGCGGAGACGTCGGCCCCGGCGCTCTACGAGCTGTTCGGGGACAAAGCCGGCGTGGTCCGCGAGCTCTACTTCGAGGGCTTCCGCCGGCTCCTGGCCGATCTGGCGGGGCTGGCCGAGACGGACGACCCGATGGCGGATCTGTGGGCGCTCGCCACGACGTACCGCCGTTTCGTCCGCGCCAACCGCGAACTGGCCGACGTCATGTTCTCCCGGCCGTTCACGGACTTCTCGCCCGGTCCCGACGAACTTGCCGCCACGAGCTCGGTGCGGGTCCTTATCGTCAGCCGCGTCCGCCGATGCATCGACGCCGGTCGCCTCCGTGGCGACGAGACCGATGTTGCCCACGTCTTCGTAGCGATGATTCAGGGCATGGCGTTCGCCGAGGCGGCGGGCCGGCTCGGGACCTCCACCGAATCGGTGGAGCGGCGCTGGCGTCTGGCGATCGGCACGCTGCTCAACGGGTTCGGCGCTCAGAGGCCGTGACGCCCTACCGCCTGATGATGGAGGCTCCCCGGGTCAGGATCGTCTGGTACAGGGTGGGCGGCATCCGCGAGATGAGGTCGATCACCTTGGCGTCGGGCCCGATGAGGGCGCGCCGGCGATCGCGTCGCACGGCGGTGAGGATCTGCTGCGCCGCACTTTTCGGAGTCGTGATGAACAGGCGCTCGAAGTCCCGGATAGCCCGTTCCGGGTCTCCCGTGATTGCGGACACGCTGGCATCCATCCGGGCGTTGCGGGCGATGTTGGTCTTGATCCCGCCGGGGTGGACCGTCGTGACCGACACGCTGGCTCCCTCGATCTCGAGCTCCATGCGCAGCGTGTCGGTGAACCCTCGGACGGCGAACTTGGCGGCGTTGTACGCCGATTGGGACGGCACGCTGATGAGCCCGAAGACACTGGACAGGTTGACGACGTGTCCCTCGCCGGAGTCCTTGAGATGGGGGAGGAACGCCTTCGTCCCGTAGACGACACCCCAGAAGTTGATGTTCATCAGCCACTCGAAGTCCTCGTAGGTCATGGCTTCGACCGTGGCGCCCAGCGCCACGCCGGCATTGTTGATGATGAGGTTCACCCTGCCGTGATCGGCGACGACCCGGTCGGCCCAGGCGTAGACGTCGTCCCGCCGGGCCACGTCGAGGTGCTGCGACGTGATCTTGACGCCGAGGCCCTCGCACTGGTCCACCGTCTCGGCCAACCCGGCATCGTCGATGTCGGACAGCGCGAGATGCGCGCCACACCGCGCCAGTTCGTTGGCGAGGGCCCGGCCGATGCCCGAGCCGGCGCCCGTGATCGCCGCTACACGGCCGCTGAAGTCCTTCACCTCCACCCCCCTTTCGTCAGTCGCTCAGGAGGCCAGGGCGACGCTTGGCTCGGCGGGGACGCCGGGGCCCGAGAACTCCATGACGTCGTCGTCGATGTCGCTCATCTTCAGGGCCCGGTAATCACGCAGGTAGCTCTGGTGGACCTTCCACGGGTGCACCGATCCCTGCTTGGGGAGCAGGTGGGCGGAGCGCTGGATGTATCCCGACGTCAGCCCGAGGATCGGCCCCGACCCGACGGACCCGTCGTGGTTTCTGGGCACGCACCGGGTCAGCCCGTTCTCGTGCATGTGGTTCAACAGCCGGCACACGTAGTCGCACGTGAGATCGCACTTGAGCGTCCACGATGCGTTCGTGTACCCGATGGCGATGGCCATGTTCGGGACGCCCTCGAGCATCATCCCCTTGTAGGTGAGGCGGGTGGCCGGATCGACGGCCTCGCCGTCCACGCTGACTGCGATGCCGCCCAGGAACAGCAGCTCGAGGCCGGTGGCGGTCACGATGATGTCAGCCTCGAGTTCGTCGCCCGACGCGAGCATGAGTCCCTTCTCGGTGAAGCGCTCGATCTGGTCCGTCACGACGGAGGACGTCCCGTCGCGGATCGATTTGAAGAGGTCACCGTTCGGCACGGCGCAGAAGCGCTGGTCCCACGGGTTGTACTGGGGCGTGAAGTGGGTGGCGATGTCATAGTCGCGCGGGAGCTGGCGCGCCAGGCCCTTCAGCAGCATGGTCCGGACGAGTTTCGGGTAGCGCCGGCTCATCACGTAGAAGGCCTGCGTGGTGAGGGCGTGGAACCACTTCGCGGCGGTACCTGCCTGTTGGCGCGGCAGGACCTTGCGCAACAGCGCGGCGACCGGGCTCTTCTCCGGCAGGGAGGCGATGTAGGTCGGCGAGCGCTGCAGCATGGTCACGTGCGCCGCCGAACGGGCCAATGCCGGGACCAGTGTGACGGCCGTCGCACCACTGCCGATGACGACGATCTGCTTGCCGGCGACGTCGAGGTCCTCGGGCCAGGCCTGCGGATGGACGAGGGTGCCCGCGTAGTCCTCCATGCCCTCGAAGTCCGGCAGGTAGCCGTGGTCGTAGCGGTAGTAGCCGCTGCACGAGAAGAGGAAGCCCACCGTGAGGTGCACCAGCTCGCCGCTGTCGGTCCGCTGCGCGGTGATGTGCCAGAGGGAGTCACGAGTCGACCAGTCCGCCGCAGTGATGCGATGGTTGAAGTGGATGCGGGTGTCGATGCCGGACTCGGCCGCGGTGTCCTTGATGTACTGGAGGATGGAATCACCGTCAGCGATGGACTTCTCGCCGTCCCAGGGCCGGAACGAGTAGCCGAGCGTGTGCATGTCCGAGTCGGAGCGGATGCCCGGGTACCGGAACAGGTCCCACGTGCCGCCGATGGAGTCGCGGGCTTCGAAGATGGCATAGCTGGCCCACGGGCACTGCGTCTGGAGGTAGTGACCGGCGCCGATGCCCGAGAGCCCGGCGCCCACGATGAGGACGTCGAGGTGTGTGGCCTCGGTCTCCGTTGCTGGTGTCATCAGGCGGCCGCTCCGATCAGCTTGTCGTTCAAGGTGCCGTGCTCACCGAAGAGCGCTGTCCTCCAGGTTTCCACCAATTCGGTCGTGTCGCTGTCGTCGGGGTGGAAGTCGGGCCGGTTGTAGTCCTTGAGCCGGCGCCACAAGGCGGGGTCCACGATCGGGGAGCCCTGCAACCGCTGCCAGCTCCGGCGAAGGTTGCCCCGGCGGTAGGTGGCGCGGTCACCGAGCAGCGAGGCGATGACCGGCGCCGGCTCCTGGCCGGGCTGGAGCCCGAGGTCACCGTCCGCGTCCTGGACATCCCCGCGCTGACCGAGCTGCGCAAGGCCTGCACCGAGCTGCTCCGCAACGGCCAGGCGGACGGGACGGTGCGCCCCGACATCGACCCCGCTCTCGTCGGGAATGGGATCATCGCCCTGATGCTCTCGGTCCTCATGTCCGTGACCCAGCTCGGCGGCCAGACCGCGGTCGCCTACTCGCACGACGTGGCGGCCGTGTTCGAGGCGCGCTGACCTCACCCGCGCGTGGGCGGGGGTACGGCCCGGATTGACGCGCCGGACGACCGCACCGGCCAATCGTTCTCCGAGGTCAGCGGCGAATCCGCCACAGGCCGATTCATGACTCTAACGTCAACGTTAAACTTATTGCAGTGACCACGACGACCCTCCCCAATGGGAACGGCCGAGCACAACCTCCGGCCCTGCCGGTCCGCGAGACGTCCAACTACCGGTGGATCGCCCTCGCGACGGTGACCCTGGGCACGCTGATGGTGTTCATCAACCAGTCCATCGTGCTGATTTCGCTGCCGGACATCTTCCGCGGCATCGATCTCAACCCGCTCACGCCCGGCAACACCGGTTACATGCTGTGGATGCTCATGGGCTTCATGGTGGTGCTGGCCGTGCTGGTCGTCAGCCTGGGCCGGGTGGGCGACATGTTCGGCCGGGTCAAGATCTTCAACCTCGGTTTCGCCGTCTTCACGCTCTTCTCGGTGCTCCTGGCCGTGACCTGGCTCACCGGGACCGAGGGCGCAATCTGGCTGATCACGATGCGGGTCGGTCAGGGTGTGGGCGGCGCTATGCTCTTCGCCAACTCCTCCGCCATCATCACCGACGCGTTCCCGGCCCATCAGCGCGGACTGGGTCTCGGCATCAACAACGTCGCCGCCATCTCCGGCTCCTTCATCGGCCTCGTCCTCGGAGGGTTGCTGGCGCCGGTGCAGTGGCATCTGGTCTTTCTCATCTCGGTGCCCGTCGGCCTGCTCGGCACGGCGTTCGCGTACGTCAAGCTCGAGGACCGCGGCGTGCGCACACCGGCCAGGATCGACTGGCTCGGCAACATCACCTTCGCCGTCGGCTTGATCTCCATCCTGGTGGGGATCACGTACGGCCTCCTGCCTTACGGCGGCCACACGATGGGTTGGACCAGTCCGGTCGTCATGGCAGAGATCTTCGGCGGCATCGCCGTCCTGGTGGCCTTCGGGATCATCGAGACCAAAGTCGCCCAGCCGATGTTCCGCCTCTCGCTCTTCCGCATCCGCGCCTTCAGCGCGGGGAATGTGGCCAGCTTCCTCGCCTCTCTGAGCCGGGGCGGTCTGATGTTCATGCTGATCATCTGGCTGCAGGGAATCTGGCTCCCGCTGCACGGGTACAGCTTCGTCCAGACGCCCCTGTGGGCCGGCATCTACATGATCCCGCTCACGGTGGGCTTCCTGGCCGCCGGCCCGGTCAGCGGTGTGTTGGCCGACCGTTACGGGGCCCGGCCCTTCGCCACAGGCGGGCTGGTGCTGGTGGCGCTCACCTTCGTCGCGCTCGTGCAGCTGCCCGTCGACTTCTTTTACTGGGGATTCGCCGCCCTCATCTTCTTGAACTCCGTCGGGATGGGCATGTTCATCGCCCCCAACCAGACGGGCATCATGAACAGCCTCCCGGCGAACCAGCGCGGCGCCGGCGCGGGCATGGCGGGCACCTTCAACTCCTCGGCCCAGGTGCTCTCCATCGGCATCTTCTTCACCTTGATGATCCTCGGCCTGGCCTCGACGCTGCCCGTCTCGCTCTACCACGGGCTCACCGCCCAGGGCGTCAGCCCGGCGGTGGCCACCAGGGTCTCGCATCTCCCGCCGGTGGGCAGCCTCTTCGCGGCATTCCTCGGCTACAACCCCATGCAGGTCCTTCTCGGTCCGGCCGAGCTGTCCCACCTGCCCCACGCCACGGCCACGTACCTGACCAGCCGCCAGTTCTTCCCGCGCCTGATCGCCCCGGCCTTCTCACAAGGGCTGACCGAGGCCTTCTCCTTTGCGGCCGCCGTGTGCCTCCTCGGTGCGGTGGCCTCGCTCCTGCGGGGTGGCAAGTACCACCACCAAGAGGAGACGGACGAAGTGGCCCAGGTGGAACCCCTCGACTGGGTCCCGGCCCAGGAGGCGGTGGCCGAGACCGAGCCATTGCTGGTGGACTGACGTGGCAGTGACCGCTCAACGCAAAGAGGCCACGCCACCGGCAAAGGACGACGTCGCCGACGCGGGCATCCGCATCAGTGACGCTGCCACCCGTGTGGGTGTGTCGGCGCGAACGTTGCGCTACTACGAGGAGCTCGGCCTGCTGGCGCCGTCGCTGTACACGACGGGGGGCGAGCGTCGGTACACGCCGGACGACCTGGTCCACCTGCAGCGCATCCTGGAGCTGCGCGAGGTCCTCGGCATGAACCTCGACGAGATCCGTGAGTTCCTGTCGCTCGAGACGAGGCTCGACCAGCTGCGCGCCTCCTACCGCGCCTCGAAGGGCGCCACCAGCAAGAGGGCGCGGGCGGAGCAGAAGGCGACGCTCCGGGAGGCGATGGAGCTCAATGAGTCCCTGGCGCAACAGATCGGTGCCAAGCTCGCCCGGATGGACGGCTTCCGGGCCAAGCTCGTGAGCGACGCCCAGCGTTGCCGCGAGCTCCTCGACGAGCTGGAGTGACCTTTCCTCCCATGCGGTCTCGCTAGAGCCGGCCCCGGCGTCTCCCCGGAGCGGTGCCGGAGGGAATGACGAGCTGGAGCCTCGCAAGGCCGCGCTGCTTGCCTGCGCGTTGGGGCTCGGTGAAGATGAACGCAGGCCTATGACCCAAGCCGCCGCTCCGTCGGTACCCGCTCCGGGCAGCTCTCGGGCCGGTCCCCGCCAGTGGCTCCGGTCGAAGGACCCGGATCTCCTCGTCATCAAGCGCTCCGTGCGAGCCGCCGTGGTGATGCCCACCGTCTTCGCCATCGCCCACCTGAGCTCCTCGAACGCCCAACTCGGCCTGTTCGCGGCCTTCGGCTCGTTCGCGCTGCTCCTCCTGGTCGAATTCACGGGCCCGGTCCGCACCCGTGCCCTGTCCTACGTGGGTCTCTACGTCATCGGCAGTTGCTTCATCGTGCTGGGCACGGTCGTCTCGACGCAGAAGGTGGCGGCGGTCGTGGTCATGGCCCTGGTCGGCTTCTCCGTCCTCTTCGCGGGCGTTGCGGCGCCACAGGCGGCGACGGCGTCGACCGCTGCCCTGCTCACCTTCGTCCTCCCCGTCGCTGTGGCCCAACCTGACTCGGCCATCGGCCCCCGCCTGCTGGGGTGGACGTTGGCGGCTGCGTTCTGCATCACCGCGTGCCTTCTGGTCTGGCCACCTCCATGGCACGACAACCTCCGCCGCCGACTGGCCGCGTCGGTCTCGGCCATCGCCCGGCTGGCCGACGTCCGGGCGCGGGGCGTCCCCGATCCGAAGGCGCAGGCGGACGTCGCCTCGGAGCTGGACCTGCTGCACAAGCAGTTCTCCGGGACGCCGTACCCGCCGACGGGGGCCGCAGCGGGGGCCGTTGCGGTCTCCAAGCTCGTGGGCCGGGTCGAGTGGGTCGCAGGCAACACGGCGATCGTCGGTGACCAGCACTGGTCGACGGAGGGACGGTCCGCCCGAGCCATCACGGAGAAGGTTGCGGAGACCCTCCACGTGACCGCGTCGCTGATCTGCGACGCCGACGCCCACCCGGTGGACGATCCGGAGCGGATCAAAGCGGTCCAGGACTCGACCCGGGAACTCGACGGGCTCATTGACGCCCAGCTGCGGGCCGACGCGTCCTCCGTGGGTGAGGCGGTCGCCGATCCCTCTCAGCCGGTGCAGCGGGTCGCAGAATCGTCGGGCGCCGAGGAGAGCGTGGCCGCCTCGCTCGACCCCGGGTTCTACGCCCGGGCCTTCGGCATCGCCACCGAGCTGGTGGCGGAGGCCGCGCTGGAAGCGGCAGGGTCGAACGTGGTCATCGACTGGCGGCTGGGGGCGGTCGACGCACAGGAGCCGCACGTGTTCGCCCACCGGGTCCTGTCCCATCTGTCGTTTCGCTCGGTATGGTTCCGCAACGCAGTGCGCGGTGCCGTGGGTCTCGCCCTCGCCGTGACGGTGGTCGAGCTCACCGATGTCTCGCACGGGTTCTGGGTGGTCCTGGGCACGTTGTCGGTGCTGCGATCCAATGCCCTGGGTACGGGCGCATCGGCACTACGCGCCGTCGGGGGGACGGCGGTGGGCTTCGTGGTCGGCTCGCTGATCATGATCGGCGTCGCGGACCATCTGGCCCTGTTGTGGGCGTTCCTTCCGCTGGCAGTGCTGGTGTCGGGCATCGCTCCCACGATGATCTCCTTCGTCGCCGGCCAAGCCGCCTTCACCGTGGTGGTGGTCATCCTGTTCAACATCATCGAGCCCCTCGGGTGGCGGGTCGGTCTGACCAGGATCGAGGACGTCGCGATCGGGTGTGGCGTGAGCATCGTGGTCGGCCTTCTCTTCTGGCCGCGCGGTGCCACGACAGCGCTCGGCCGGGCGCTGTCCGACGCGTTCGTCGCCAGCTCCGGCTACCTGGCGGATGCCGTGGACCGGCTGACCACGACGTCACGATTCGTCGACACCGAACCGGGCCAGCAGGCGTCGCATCGTGCCTATCTCCTGCTCGACGACGCCTTCCGCCAGTTCTTCGCCGAGCGGGGGGCGAAGGTCGTCTCCGTCGAGGCGATCTCCCGCCTCTTCACCGGATCGAATCGCCTCCGGCTCGCGGCGTACACCTTGGCGTCGCTGCCCGTGAGCCCCCCCGGTCCCGGTCTGCAGGAGGTCGAGTCCGTCGCCGTCGCCGAGGCGGTCCTCCGTGACTCCTACGCGTCGACCCATCGCTGGTACCAGGAGTTCGCCGACATGCTCACCGATCGGCGCCCCTCCCTCGATCTCCCGCTCCCGCACCGCGAGGTCCTCCACCACGTGCTGCAAACGGCGTTCGAGGACGTCCGGTCGCAGCAGCGGGCCGACCGTGTGCACACGACGCTGCAGATGCTCTGGGCCGATGAACTCCTCGAGAACCAGGTCCAGATGCAGGCCGACCTCCTCGCCTCGGCGAACCTCTTCGTCACACGCAGGCACAAGGGGGTGCTGATCTAGTTCCGCGGCTCCACAGTGCGCGACCGGGCTCCGCCCTCCCCGGTGGCGCACGCCGATCTGGCTACAGTGAGCCGACTCGGCGCCAGCAATGGCAGATGTGAGAGGGGAACGGAGAGGGTGCGGATCAGTTGGTCCCGCGGAGGCGGGTGCGCGTCGGACCCGGCTCACCCCGTGCGCGCCCGCGTCGCGTGATGCGGTTCGCCCGCCGCGGCGTGGGGATCGCCGCCGCCGTCGTCTGCGGCCTCACTCTGCTGACTCTCGACGCCTCGGGCGCGGCGGCGGGGTCGACCACCACGACGAGCTCGGCACCGCCGACGACGACCACGCCCGGAGCGGTACCGGCGCCTCCGCCCTCCCCGGTGACCCCGACGACGACACCACCGCATGTGGTGAACCAGCCGAACCTGAACGCCCTGAGCCCCCACATCGACGCGCTGAGCGGGGGCGGCGTCGAGTACCAGTTCAGCTCGGGCATCTCGTCGCAGAAGTCGGCCCCCGGCATACCCAGCTTCCTGACCTCACCCGGTGGGCCGTACCTGTACGACGCCCAGAACCGTGTCGTGCTCCTCCACGGCACCAACGTCGTCTACAAGCATGCTCCGTACATCGCCTATCCCGATCCGGGGAAGCCGTGGAATTTCGGTGCCGCCGACGCGGCCAGGATGCAGAGCCTGGGCTTCAACATCGTCCGGCTCGGTATCGAATGGCAGGCGCTCGAGCCGGGCTCCGGCGGTCCCAACCAACCGGCCATCTGCGCGCCGGGCTCGCCGGGGAATCCGCACGAGTTCAATCTCGCCGTGGCCGACCGGTATCTCGCGCACGTCGCCGCCACCGTGAAGCTCCTGGCCCGCTACGGGATCTACACGCTCCTCGACATGCACCAGGACGTCTACAACCAGAGCTTCCGCGGCGAGGGAGCACCGAATTGGGCCGTGTGCACCGATGGCGTGCCCATCGTGGCGAGCGGCGGGCGCTGGTCGAACAACTACTCGAATCCCCAGCTGGACACTGCGGTCCACCACTTCTGGACCAACGACGTCGTCGGCGACCTGCAGGGCCAGTACGACCTGGTCTGGGCCACCGTCGCGAGCTACTTCAAGAACAACCGGTGGGTCGTCGGCTACGACCCCTACAACGAGCCCTTCTCGACCGAGACCCAGACCGCGGCCGGGTCCACCTTCACCGGCAACCTCGAGTGCTTCTACACGGGGAAGTCCCACACCGGATTCCTGGCCAACGGGGCCAGCCCCCTGGTCTGTCCCGCTGACGTGCCGGACAACGGCGTGATCCCGTCGATCCAGGCGGTGGACCATCACCACCTGATCTTCGTGGAGCCGGACATCTACTGGGTCACGGGTGGGAACGTCCCATCGCAACTGGGGCCGATGCCGTTCCAGCGCCTGGTCTTCAACTTCCACGTCTACTGCGGCGACCGCAGCCCGGTCACCGGCAATCCCATCGACCTGCTGCAGTGCCTGCAGTCCGAGGAGACCGCGGCGTCCGAACAGGACATCACCCGCCTGTCCATGAGCTCGCAGTACCAGTCGAGCGGGCCGGCCATCTTCATGAGCGAATTCGGCGCCACGACCAGCGCGGCCCTGGCCGGGTTCGACACCGAATGGGCCGGGTTGAACCAGGTGGGCTGGGCTTACTGGGCCTGGAAGTACTACGACGACCCCACCGGGTCGTCGGCCGAGGGCCTCGTCCTGCAAGACGGGAACTACTCGCCGATCGTGACCGTCCTGTCGCGGACGTACCCCCAGGAGGTGGCAGGCACTGCGAGCTCGGTCATCTTCAACCCCTTGACCGGGTCGTTCAACATGACCTACACGCCCAGCCTCTCCGCACGGGGTGCGACCGTGGTCGACGTCGCAGCGTCGCAGCACTACCCGAGCGGGTGGTGCGCGGCCGTCAAGGGCGGGACGATCACCTCGAGTCCGGGCGCGACGCATCTCACCATCGAGACCGTTGGGCACCCGCTGCAGGTCTATGTCTCGGTGACCGCGGGAGCATGCCCTTCTTCCTGAACGATCACCATGCGCTCACTCAGGCCGACGGACGCTCCATGCACTGCACGTCGAAGTAGATGGGCAAGAGGTACTTGACGTAGAAGGCGTGCACCGTCAGGCCCGGATAGACGAGGTCCTCGTACGTCTTGATCGTGACCCTGTCGTCCTTCTCCGCGTAGCGCTCGCACGCGACCAGCAGGTCGTCGACCTCCTGGCGTGAGTCCTGCAACAGCCCGAGGTGGTCGTAGCCTGGTGAGCTCATGGGCTTGTCGCTCTCGGCGAGGAGGATGAACTGGTCCGGGTCGGGCATCAGCAGATGGCAGGACTGGCCGACCACCTCGGTGTCGAGCGCCGTCCATCCGAATATCGATGCGTAGAAGGCGTCGATCTCCTCGCGTGCAGCCGTGGTGAGGCTGCCGACCGGGAACGTCATCTCCATGTGGTTGAACCGCATCGCCAGCTCCCTCCCTTTCCGTCAACCGACATACTGGCCGAAATGGAGCGGGATGTCTCGCCTCCGCCGGACCTACGCCTGGGCCCGGATCTCCTCTTGGATCCGTCGTCGCTGCGCCGCCAACAGGGCCTCGGCATGCCGCGGTACTGCGCTGAGCTTGGCGTCTGCAGGGGGAAGCGACCCGGCGGGAAGGTCTGCGCACGTGGTGTGGAACATCGCCTGCTGCGCGGTGGTGATCGAGCCCGGCGGGAGCGCGGCCGGGCTCGAGAAGGGGTTCTTGGGTGCCGCGAGCGCAGGAGGGTCGGCGAACGGCGGCCTCTTGGCCGCCAGATCGAAGAAGTCCAACATGTCGTTGGCGTTCGCATCGCGGTAGGTCAGCGCGGGGAGGTTCCATTTCGTCTCGACGAATTTCAGGATCGACGTGTGGTCGAAGGTGCGATGCGACACGTAGTCCTTCTTCGACCAGGGGGAGACGACGCAACAGGGGACGCGAAACCCCGTGTAGTCGTACGAGCCGGGCGTGTCCCCGGGAGCCAGCATGGGCGGCACGTCGTCCGGCTTCACGGCCGGCTGCGGGGGCACGTGGTCGTACCACCCCCCGTGCTCGTCGTAGACCCAGATCAGTGCCGTCTTGTCCCATGCCGGTCCGCTCATCACCGCATCGATGAAGAGGGCGGCATACCCCTCGCCCACCGTGATGTCCCCATCCTCTTCGGAGAAGTTGTCGTAGGGGTCCACCAGGCTGAATGCCGGAAGGCTCCCCGACGCAGCATCGGCGAAGAACTGTGTCATGTGGACGGCCTTGGTCCGATTGTTCAAGAACACCGGCTCGAACAGCGCGCAGGTCGGTAGGTCGGCGTAGTAGTCCTTCCAGGAGATGCCGTGCTCGTTGAGGCGGTCGAAGATGGTGCCGTTGGGAGCGTCGACCTTGGAGATGCCCGTGACATCCGTGCTGATGTTCCCGAGCGCGGTGCCGGCGATGAGAAAGCGGCGGTTGGGGTAGGTCTGGGCCATCACGGAGGAGAAGTAACGGTCACCGATGGGGAACACCCGGGCCATGGAATGGTAGAAGGGCAGGTCGTCGCCTTCCCAGTAACCCATGGCCGCTCCACTGCACCCCTTGACGAAGCCCATGTTGGTGCCGTCGTCCCAGCAGGTATGGGAGGCGTTCCACGACTGCGTGATGCCCGAGTCGCTCTCGCCGCAGGTGTTGGGGTTGTGGAACGAGCGGACGTAGCCGCCCGAGGGATCCGGGTTGTAATTGACCGGTTTGCCGTCTGCACCGGGTGTCAGTCCGTCTCCGCGGCCCAACGTGCCCAGGTGGTCGTCGAAGGAGTGGTTCTCCATCATGACGACGACGATGTGCTGAATCTGCGGCAGGGTGTCGGTGCCCGCCGGAAGGTGGGGATACGGAAGCGATCCGGGTTGCAGGAGCGAACCGTGCACGCCGAGCCCTCTGGCCCCCGCTGCCGCCGCATAGGCCTTGCTGCCCACTGCCGCTCCGAGACCCGTCGCCGCGATTCCCGACGCGAGGCCACCGGCAAGGAGTGAGCGACGGGAGAGGCGCTGGTCCCACGGCGTCCGCGTGTGCCGGCGTCGGTTCTCAGCCACCGGGGCAACGCTAACCGCGGGCAGGTCCCGTGGGCGGCGGTCCCGCCTGGCGTGCTGAAGCAACCGGAATGCACCTCGATTGCGAGACCCGAACGTTAGGTTGCCCTCCAGTCGACCTCGTCGGTCGACGAGGCGTGCCGCGGGATCCTGAAGCGTTGCGATCGTTCAGCCTCGCCGGGGTGGGACCGCCGGGATGTGAGGGGGCTGTCGGGAAGTGTCAAGAGCACCGGTGATCCGTCACGTTCGTACTACGAGACACCGCGGCGGGAAGTGCGACGCGCCGAGCCGCGCGCGGCAGTTCCGACCTCGCTCGGTAGCTTCGCCACCGGTGTCGTGCTGCTGGTCTGTCTCGGAGGCTTCGGCGTCCCGGCCGCAGCGACCCCGCCGCCTGCGGCGAGCCCACACACCGGACAGGATTCCCAGCAGCCGGGTGACAGCTTCTGGCTGGCCAGCACGTCGGGGGCGGTGTGGAACTTCGGCGACACGCAGTCCTTCGGTTCGGCAAGCGTTCCGTCGGCCCATCCGATCGTGGGCATCACGCCGACCCAGGACGATGGCGGGTACTGGCTGGTCGCCTCCGACGGCGGCATCTTCGCCTTCGGCGACGCGCACTTCGAGGGGTCGACGGGCTCCATCCATCTCAACGAGCCCATCACGAGCATGACCGCCACGGGTGACGGGTTGGGCTATTGGCTCCTCGCGAGCGACGGCGGTGTGTTCAATTTCGGCGACGCACAGTTCGACGGGTCGGCGGCCGCCGACCCGAGCCCCGACCCGGCCCAGAAGCTCGTCATCCCCACCAACGGTCCGGGCTATTGGATCGTGGACCAGAACGGGACGGCGAACCCGTTCGGGGGCGTGGCGGGGGTGCCGCCGGCACAGGGTCTGCTGTTCCGACCCGTGACCCCCGGCGACAAGGCCGTGCTCTTCGCGTTCGCGCAGCTGGGCAAGCCCTACATCTGGGGCGGCAACGGCCCGCTGGGCTACGACTGCTCCGGGTTGGCCCTGGCCTCGTGGGAGAACGGAGCCGGGATCGGATTCGCGCGTGTGTCCGACGACCAGTACCACGCGGCCGGGCAACCGGTCCCGATGAGCTCGCTCGCGGCCGGCGACCTCGTGTTCTGGGGGTACAACCCCGCCGACTGGACGAGCGTGTACCACACGGCGATCTTCGTAGGCGGCGGTGAGATCGTCGAGGCGACCGGCGACCAGGTGCAGCTGAACTCACTGGACCAGTGGGGGCAGAGTGATCTCATGCCGATGGGACGCCACCCCTAGGACCGTCACATTCCGTGAGTGGGGCCGAGGCCCCGCAGCACCCCCAACCGGATTCGAACCGGTGCTGCCGCCGTGAAAGGGCGGTGTCCTGGGCCGCTAGACGATGGGGGCGGGACCGTGCCGGCGCACGGGAACTGTCAGCCTAATGGGCGCCGATGGGGACGCCCTGCGCCGACTCGTCGTGGACGAGCGGGGCGGGCAGCGCCTCCGGCGCGTGGTACGTGCAGGCCAGGAAGGTCTGGACCGCGCCGATGACCAGCACGGTCACGCCGAGCATGTGGACCTCGACGAGCAGGGCCGGCAGGTGGGTGAAGTACTGGGTGTAGCCGACCGCGGCCTGCGCCACCATCACCGCCAGGAGGATGCGGGCCGAGCGCCGCACACGCTCGGGCACGTCGCCCATGTGCAGGGCCACGGCGAGGCCGACGGTGACGCCGATGAGGAGCAGCGCGAGGCTCGAGTGGAGCTCGGCCATGTCGCGCAAGGCGACCGGGATGCGCTTGGCGATCTGCTGTCCTGAGGCGTCGCCGGCGTGTGGCCCCGCGCCGGTGACCGCGGTGCCCGCCGCGATCACGAGGGTGAGCAGCGCCAGGAGGCCGTAGTAGAGCCGGATGAGGGGCCGGGGCACGAGGAGGTGGGCCGATCCCGGCGAGTAGTCGCGGGTCGAGCGGTGGACCAGCACCACTGCGTCGGCCAGCAGGAGCATGGTGGCGAAGAAGTGCACCATGACGACGTAGGGATTGAGCTTGGTGTAGACGACGATCCCGCCGAGGACGGCCTGGGCCAGCACACCCGCCACGAGCCCCCCGCTCAGCCACACGAGGTCGCGCCGGCGGGGGGAGCGGAACACCGCGCCGAGGAAGGCGGCCGCCACCGCGATGACCAGCACCACCGTGACGAGGCGGTTCCCGAACTCGACCAGCCCGTGGAACTGCAACGCCGGGGTCAGGTGCCCGGCCGAGCAGGTCGGCCAGTCGCTGCAGCCAAGGCCCGACCCGGTGAGGCGGACCGCCCCGCCGGTGATGACGATGAGCGCGGTCAGGACCAGGGCCAGGACGTTCAGCCGGTGGCTCAGCGAGGGCGAGACGGTGGGGGTTCGGCGTCGCGACACGTGGGGGCAAGCGTACCGGGGCCCGTCGCTTGGTCACGGGCGACCCCCGTGCATAGGCTGAGCGCACATGTCCATCGAGGCGCCCGCCCTCCCAGGTCGGCGAGCGCGGTGGTCGAGGCAGACGGTCGGGGCCTATGTCGCCCTGACCAAGCCCCGGATCATCGAGCTCCTGCTGATCACGACGCTCCCCACCATGGTGGTGGCGCAGCGCGGCCTGCCGCCGGTCTGGCTGATGGCGGCCACCCTGGCCGGCGGTGCGCTGGCGGCCGGCGGCGCGAACGCCATCAACATGGTGGTCGACCGCGACATCGACCGCCTCATGAAGCGGACCAAGAACCGGCCGCTGGTGACGGGCGCCATGACGCCCACGGCCGCGTTGGTCTTCGCGCTCACCCTCGAGGTCGCCGCCTTCGTGGAGCTGTGGCTCGCCGTCAACCTGCTGTCGGCCGTCCTCGCCATCTCGGCGACCCTCTTCTACGTGTTCGTCTACACGTTGTGGCTGAAGCGCCGCTCCACACAGAACATCGTGATCGGGGGTGCCGCCGGCGCAGTGCCGGTCCTCGTGGGGTGGGCGGCCGTGACCGACAGCCTCTCGTGGGCACCGGTGGTGCTCTTCGCCATCATCTTCATCTGGACGCCGCCGCACTTCTGGGCGCTGGCGGTGCGCTACAAGGAGGACTATCGAGCGGCCGACGTGCCGATGCTGCCGGTGGTGGCCTCCATGAAGCGCACCACGACCGAGATCTTGTACTACACCGTGGCGCTGGTGGCGGTGTCGTTCCTCTTCGGGCCCGTCGCCCACATGGGCTGGATCTACATGATCACCGCCGCCGTCCTCGGCGCCGGCTTCCTGTACTTCGTCACCCGCCTGTGGGGTCTGGCCCAGAACGGCCAGGCGACCGGGCGGGACGCGATGAAGGTCTTCGGGTACTCCATCACCTACCTGACGGTGCTCTTCGTGGCCATGGCGGGCGACGTACTCATCTCCAACCGCATTCACTAACGTCGCCCCGCGATGACCGCTGCAACACCCCCCCAGCCGTCGGCTGCGCCTGCACCGGCGCCGGGGCCCGCGCCCCGCAAACCCCGCAAGATCTTTCTGGTCGTCGGCATCGTGCTGGCCGTGGTGCTCGGGATCTTCCTGTTCACCGGCCTGGGCACCAGCCAGAACTCCACCGCGGCGCCCCATGAGGGCGGGCCGGTGCCGTCGTTCACGCGCCAGAACGTCGGCCCGGTGGGGCCCGAGCAGGTCTCCGTCCCCGGTGACGGCGGGGCGAACGGCACGCCGGCGGTGCTGCTCTTCTTCGGCAACTGGTGCCCGAGCTGCCACCAGGAACTGCCACCACTCGCAGCGGCGGTGCGCCGGCAGGACGCGGCCGGTGGGTCGTTGTCGCACATCCGCGTCATCGGCGTGGACAGCGAGGACACGGTGGGGAACGCGAAGGGGTTCATCAAGAGCGCAGGCGTGACCTTCCCGGTTGCCTACGACCCGGACGTGACCGTGACGAGCGGCCTCTTCTACTTCGAGGGAGATCCCTACGCCGTTTTCGTCGACGGCGACGGCACGATCTCCAAGATCGTGCGGGGCGATGTGCTGACGCCGGCCTCCTTCACCGCCGACGAGCGGGCGCTCATTCCCAGCGGAACGTGAGCGCCGCCGCCACCGGCGCGGCGACGGCCCACACGGCGAGCACGACCCAGGACTCCAGCGGCACGCTGGCGCCGCTCCCGAGGGTGGCGTGCAACGCGGAGGAGAGGGCCTCGGCCGGCAGCAGCTTGGCGAAGTCGGCCAGCCCGCTCGGGAGCTTGGAAATGGGGACGATCATCCCGCCCAGCAGCAGGAGGACGAGGTAGAGGCCGTTGGCGGCGGCCAGGTTCACCTCTGCCCGCAGCGTGCCCGCCATGAAGAGGCCGATGCCGGCGAAGGCGGCCGAGCCGAGCAGGATCGCCCCGACGGCGCCGGCCACGGCGGGTGCCCCGCCGCCGCCCGGATTCCAGCCCAGGGCGAGACCGACCGGGAGCAGGACGGCGGCCTGCAGCAGCTCGACGGCGACGATCGTCACGATCTTGGCGCCGAGCAGGCGCGGCCGGCCGAGCGGCGTGGACCCCAGCCGCTTCAACACGCCGTAGCCGCGCTCGAAGCCGGTGGCGATGCCGAGCGAGACCATGGCGGTGGACATGACGGCGAGAGCGAGGATGCCGGGCACGAAGAAGTCGGCGGGTGTGGTGCCGGGCGTCGACACGACCGACACCTTCGAGAAGAAGAGCAGGAACACGACGGGGATGCCGAGGGTCAGCAGGAGCGTCTCCCCGCGGCGCAGCGTCATGTAGATCTCGGCGCCCGTCTGGGCGGTGAGCGGGCGCGTGAAGCGTGTGGTCGTGCTCATCGGGGGGACCGCCTCCGCCGGCGGCGGCCCCGGCCCGGCGCCGCCGCGCCCACCGCCGCGTCGGCCCCGGCCCCGGCCGCGCCCACCGCCGCGGCGGCGTCGGCCCCGGCCGCGCCCACCGCCTCGAAGTACACGTCCTCGAGCGTCCGGCCCGCCACGAGGTCGGTGAGCGCAGCGTCGCGCTCGGCCAGGAACGTGGCGACCGCCGCGGTGACGGCCGGGGTCGGACGGTCCGGCGCCACGACGCGGTAGCGGCCGGGCGCCGTCTCGGTCACGACCGTCCCGGGGCCGACGGCGGCTTCCACCTGGGCCACGTCGAGGCCGGCCGGGGCGCCGAAGCTGAGGGCCGGCGCCCCCGCCCCACCCGCGCCGGCGAGCTCGCGGGGCGTGCCCGCGAGCACGATGCGCCCGGAGGAGAGGATCACGATGCGGTCGGCCATCTTCTCGGCCTCGCCGAGCTCGTGGGTGGTCAGCAGCACGCAGACGCCGCGCTCCCGCAGTCCCGCCACGGCGGCCCGGATGGCGATCCGCCCCTCGGGGTCGACGCCCGCCGTGGGTTCGTCGAGGAAGGCGACCTCGGGCCGGCCGATGAGCGCCAGCGCGAGCGACAGGCGCTGTTGCTCGCCGCCCGAGAGGTGGCGCCAGGGGGTGGCAGCCACGGGGGCCAGGCCCACCAGGTCGAGCAGGCCCTCCGTCGGCAGGGGGTCGGGGTAGTAGGCGCCGAAGAGGTCGAGGACCCGGCGCGGCCCGAGCATCGGGTAGACGCCGCCCCGCTGGAGCATGACGCCGATACGGCCCGTCAGCGCGGCATGGTCGGCCATCGGGTCGAGCCCGAGCACCCGCACCGCGCCGCCGGCGGGCCGCCGGTAGCCCTCGAGCGTCTCGACGGTCGAGGTCTTGCCCGCCCCGTTGGGGCCGAGGACGACGAGGACCTCGCCGGGCTCTGCCCGCAGGTCCAGCTCGTCGACCGCGGGGGGCGTGCCGGCCGGTCCGTAGCGCACGGTGAGGCCGGTGACCTGGAGGGCTGGCACGGCGTCGCAGGCTACTTTGAGCAGGAGTGATCGATATCCGTGCGCTCCGCGATGATCCCGTCGGGGTCAAGGCCGCGCTGGCCCGCCGCGGCGTCGACGCCGCCGAGGTGGATGCCGTGATCGAGGCCGACGTGGCCCACCGGGCCCGGGTGGCGAGCGCGGAGGCGATGCGGGCCGAGGTCAAGGAGCTCTCGCGGCAGGTCGGGCAGGCCAAGAAGGCGGGTCACGACGCCGAGGCGGAAGAGCTCAGCGGGCGGAGCCGGCGGCTCGGCGAGTCCGAGCGCGCCGCCGCGGCCGAAGCCGACGCGCTGGGGGAGCAGGTGCGCACCGGCTTGCTCTACCTCCCCAACATCCCCGCCCCCGACGCCCCCGACGGGGTGGGCGAGGCGGACAACGTCGAGGTCCGCCGGTGGTGGCCGGGCCAGGACCTCGGGCGGCCGGAGCCCGGACGGCTGGACCACCAGCACGTGCCGCACTGGGAGATCGGTGAGGCGCTGCAGCTCCTCGACATGGAGCGCGGGGCGCGCCTGGCCGGCTCGATGTTCCCGCTCTACCGCGGGCCGGGGGCACGACTGCTGCGGGCGCTGACCGCGTTCGCCATCGACCGCCACTCGCCGGCCTACGAGGAGATCCGGCCCCCGACGGTCGTGCTCACCGAGACCATGACGTCGACCGGGCACCTGCCCAAGTTCGCCGACGACGCCTACCACGTCGAGCGCGACGACCTGTGGCTGATCCCGACGGCCGAGGTGCCGCTGACCTCCATGCACCGGGGCGAGATCCTCGAGGAGTCCCAGCTGCCGCTGCGCTACACCGCGTCGACGGCGTGCTACCGGCGCGAGGCGGGCTCGGCGGGGCGCGACACCCGCGGGCTGCTGCGCGTCCACGAGTTCGACAAGGTGGAGCTGTTCGCCTACGCCACGCCGGACACGGCGCTCGACGCCCAGGCCGACATCCTGGCGCGGGCCGAGTCGATGCTGCAGGACCTCGAGCTTCCCTACCGGGTGCTCGACCTGTGCACCGGCGACCTCGGCGGCTCGTCGGCCCGGACCTTCGACCTCGAGGCCTACGCGCCCGGCGTCGACCGCTGGCTCGAGGTGTCGTCGGTGAGCTGGTTCCGCGACTACCAGGCCCGGCGGGCCAACGTGCGCTACCGGCCCGCCGGCGGCGGGCCGCTGCAGCTGGTGCACACGGTGAACGGCTCGGCGCTGGCCTGGCCGCGCATCTGGGCCGCCCTCATGGAGAACGGGCGCCAGGCCGACGGGACGGTGATGCTGCCCGAGGCGCTGGCCCCGTATCTCGGCGGGGAGCTGTTGCTCAAGGCGCCATGACGGCGACGGACCGCCTGGCCCGGGCGCTCTGGGCGATCCGGGAGGCGAGCGGGCGCTTCGCCGCGGCGGCGGCCGGCCGCCGTGGCGCCGACGGGCTCGATGCCGACGTGCCGAGCACGCCCGCCTGGACCGTGCGTGACCTGGCGCACCATGTCGGCGAGGTGCAGGAGATCGCGGTGCACACCTGGGATGCCGAGGCGGTCACGGCGTCACCGGACCCGCTGCGCCGCGACGTGGCAGACGACGGGGTGGGCGAGTTCGTCGAGATCGTGCTCGGGTCCTCCGCCGACGCCCTGCCCGGCGTGGTGACGCTGCGGGCCACCGACACGGGCGGGACCCGGCGGGTCGCCGGCGGCGGGCCGGGCCGCCGGCAGGCCGGGGTCAGCGGGACGGCGTCGGACCTGGTGCTGATGCTCTACCGGCGCCTGCCGGTCTCGGACTGCATCGTCGAGGGGGACCCGCTGCTGGTGGCGTCCTTCCTGGCCCTGGCCGACACGTCGTGACCGAGCTCACCTTCCTCGGGACGGGCAACTTCCTGGCGCCGCCCGGGCGCTACTGGAACAGCTTCGTGATGGACGGGAACGTGCTGGTCGAGCCCTGCCCCACCTCCCTGCCGCACCTGCGCCGCTGCGGCTTCGCGGTCGACCACGTGGAGGTGGTGGTGATCTCGCACTTCCACGCCGACCACTGCTTCGGGTGGCCCTTCCTCCTCCAGGCGATCGCCGAGAAGGGCGGCGGGCGCACCCTGGACGTGGTGGGCCCCCCCGGGTTGGAGCGGCACCTGGCGGGCATGATGGACGCCGGTGCGGTTCGCTCGGTGCTCCAGATGGCCCACGACCGCATCGACCTGCGCTTCACGGAGGTGAACGGCTCGTGGCAGGAGGTGGGGCCGCTGCGCCTGCGGGCTGTCGAGGTGCTCCACGTCCCGTATCTGCGCTGCTTCGGCTACCTCTTCGAACGCCCCGGCGGGGTCGTCGCCTACTCGGGCGACACGACGCCGTGCGACGGGCTGAGCGAGCTGGCCCGGGAGTCCGACACGCTGGTGGTGGAGTGCAACGGGAAGCACCTCCCCCCGGGCGCGCTGCCGACCCACATGGACGAGGACTCCATCCGGGAGCTGCGCGCCGCGCATCCCGACCTGCACATCGTGCTCACGCATCTCGGCGAGCAGGTGGACACCGCGTCCATGCCGGGCGTGACGATCCCGGCCGACTTCGAACGCCTGACCCTAGGCTGACGCCGCCGCCCCGACGACGGGCGCGTTGAGCGGCGTGCCCCCCATGGAGCCGAAGAAGCCGGCGTCGCCATAGTTGAAGATGCCGCCGTCCGACGCCGCCAGCCAGTACCCGCCGCCGTCGGTGGTGGCCGCGATGCCGAGGATGGGCCTGTTGAGCGGCTGGCCCCCCATGGAGCCGAAGAACGGTGCGTCGCCGTAGTCGAAGACCCCACCGTCGCTCGCCACCAGCCAATAGCCGCCGCCGTCGGCGGTCGGGGTCATGCCGACGACCGGCCTGTTGAGGGGCAGCGAGCCCGCCGAGCCGTGGAACGACGCGTCGCCGTAGGAGAAGATCCCGCCGTCGGAGGCCACCAGCCAGTAGCCGTGTCCGGTCGGGCTCGAGGCCATGCCCACGATCGGCCGGTTGAGGGGCTGGCCGCCCCGGGAGCCGAAGAAGGTCGCGTCGCCGAAGCTGAAGATTCCGCCGTCGGAGGCCACCTCCCAGTAGCCCTTGCCGCTCGGCGTCGGAGCGATGCCGACGATGGGCGCGTTGAGCGGCTTGCCGCCCATGGACCCGTAGAAGCCGGCGTCCCCGTAGTTGAAGATGCCCCCGTCGGAGGCCACCAGCCAGTAGCCGGCGCCGTCGTGAGTGCCGGCCATGGCGACGACAGGTCGGTTCAGGTGCATGCCACCGGTCGACCCGTAGAACCCGGCGTCACCGTAGCTGAAGACGCCACCGTCGGAGGCGACGAGGTGATAGCCGTGGCTCGACACCCCGCGCAGCGATATGTCCTGGGTGCCGTTGGGGCCGCTCACCACCAGCGTCGCGGGGTAGACGCCGATGGACGGCGGCGTGAACTGGACGGGGACGCCGCAGGAGCTCTCCATCTGGAGGTTGCAACCCGAGCTGCCGAGGTGGAACACCCCCGACCCGCCGCTGAGTGATACGGAGACGCTCATGTTCTCGCCCGACGCCCACAGCTCGACCGATGACGACTGCGTGGTGCCCGGCAGCGCCGAGATCTCAGGGACCGAGACGCCGACGGGGAGGTGTGGGACGACGTCCGACCAGGTGAAGTACGGCGTGTCCGCGGTGTCCCCCCCGACGAGGAGCATCGTCGTCGAGGGGCCGGTCCCCACGCCCATGAGGAGCGGTGAGGGGTACTGGCCGAGCATGATCTGGCGGTGCTGCCAGCAACCCGCCGCCCCAAGGGAGGTGCACGCCACGTTCGCGCCCCCGTAGCCGTCCTGGTACATCCACAGGATGTCCGACTCGATGAGCGACGACTCCGAGGAGTACGAGCTTCCGAAGCTGGTCCCGTAGGGCGGGAACGTGGGGTTGGTGGAGCTGTTCGCCCCGGCCTGGGCCAACCCGTCCAGCCCCGTGGCGAGGCCCTCGATCGGGGCGATCCCGCGGTCGACCCTCTCGAGGTCGGTGAGCACGAACAGCTGCTCCTGCGGCGTCAACGACGAGTAGTTGTCCGGGAGGCTCATCGGGACCACTCCCTCGACAGCGCGGTCACCGTCGATGGTGGCCAGGCCGGCGGGGCACGACGGATTCGGTTGCGCCACGCTCCCGCACGGCCCGTCGTAGCCGGGTGCAGGCGTCATGTTCACGTACGGGTGGTCCGGCGGCACGATCGCCGCGCCGGCGACACCGTCCAGGACGGCCGGCGGGAGCGCCGCCACTGCGGCGAGCACGAGGCAGACGGCTGTTCTTCGCATCACGGACATGGGTACGAACAGTGGCATCAATCTTCCTCGTTGGGGGGGCCGGAGGTGGGGACCCTCGAAGCTGTCGAAGCTAGCGGCTCTGGACGTGGTGCTTCGGTCGACCCGCCCCGCCCCAGGCCAGACGCTGGTTTAGGAGCCGGGGGCCGCGAAGCGGTAGCCGACCCCGCGCACCGTCGTGATGAGGACCGGGGTGGAGGGGTCGGCCTCGATCCGGGACCGCAACCGCTTGATGTGCACATCGAGCGTCTTGGTGTCGCCGATGTAGTCGGTGCCCCACACGCGGTCGATGAGGACGTCGCGGGTGAGCACGCGGCCGGAGTTCTCGACCAGCAGGCGCAGCAGCTCGAATTCCTTGCGGCGCAGGTGCACCTCCTCGCCGCGCACGAAGACGCGCCGCTGGTCGAAGTCCACCTTGATCCCGTTGGACTCCCAGATGCCGTCGCTGCCGAACTCGATGGTGCCCGACTGGTCGGTGGACTCGGGGCCGCCGGGCGCTCGCCGCAGGACGGCGCGCATGCGGGCCACCAGCTCGCGCAGCCGGTAGGGCTTGGTGACGTAGTCGTCCGCCCCGACCTCGAGCGCGACCACGGTGTCGATCTCGGTGCCCTTGGCCGTCACCATGATGATGGGGACGCTCGAGCGGGCGCGGATGGTGCGGCACACGTCGATGCCTGACATCTTGGGCAGCATCAGGTCGAGCAGGAGGATGTCGGGCCCGGTCTCCTCGAAGAGCTGCAGCGCCTCGTTGCCGTCGCGGGCCACCGTGACGCGGAACCCCTCGTTGGTGAGGCCGATGACGAGCGCCTCGATGAAGGACTCCTCGTCCTCGGCCAGCAGGACCTTGACCGGTCCCTCCCCTTGCGCCGGGCGTGCGCTCTTCTTGCCGGTCGCCGCCGCCGCCTTGCCGGATCCGGCCTTGGTCACGCGACCCGCTCCGCCTGGACCGGCAGCACGAGCGTGAAGGTCGACCCCTCGCCCTCGCGCGACTCGACGTCCACCCAGCCCTGGTGGTTGTTGGCGACATGGCGCACGATCGACAGGCCGAGGCCGGTGCCGCCCGTGTCACGGCTGCGGCCGTGGTCGACCCGGTAGAAGCGCTCGAAGATGCGGTCGAGGTCGCGGGCCGGGATCCCGATGCCGTGGTCCTGCACCGAGAGCCGCACGTTGTCACGCTCCTCGATGCGCCACGCCGGGGAGGTCGCCGCCGTGGACTCCGCCGGACCGGTTCCGGCGGAGTCGGCCGGCGGGCCGGCCAGGGAGGCGGGCGCGGTGGTGCCGGTGGCCGCCGTGCCGGCGACCGCGGCGTCGCTCGGAACCGGTCCGTGGTCCAGGATCTCGGGGGTGAAGACCGGCTCCACCGGCCCCTCCTTCTCGTGTGCAGCGGCGTCGGGCACCGAGTCTGGCCCAGCGGCGGCCACGACGGGGATCTCCCCCGTGTCGTGGCCCGGCGCACCCTCGCCCAGGGTCCGGTCGTCCAGGGAGCCCACCACCGAGGGGTGCTCGAGGTTCGGGTGGGAGCGCTGCACCGTCCCGCTGACGACGACCTTGGAGTTGTCGTAGGAGTAGGTGATCGCGTTCTCCAGGAGGGCGTGCATGGCCGAGACGAGCTGGCGCCGGTCCCCCATCACGGCGACCGGCGGGGAGGGCTCGTGCAGCACGATCTCGATGCCGCGCTGGTCGGCCGTGGCGCGCACCCGCTCTATGGCGTCGGCCATCACGAGGTTCACCAGCACGGGCTCGCGCGGCGGCGCCTCCTCCGACTCGATGCGCGACAGGTCGAGCAGGTCGTCGATGATGCGGCTCACCCGGAAGGCCTCGTTGTGGATGCGGCCGGCCAGGCGCTGCGCCACGTCGGGGTCGGGCTCGGAGACCAGGGTCTCGGCCAACAGGCCCAGGGCGCCCATCGGCGTCTTGAGCTCGTGGCTCACGTTGGCCACGAAGTCGCGGCGGATCTCCTCGAGGCGCCGGCGCTCCGAGATGTCCTCGATCAGCGCGATGACACCCAGCGGCCGGCGGCCGTCGTCGATCTGGCGGGCCCGCACCTGTAGCGTGCGCCGCGGCGGACCGTAGAGATCGAGCGTGCGCTCGGCCGAGCCCTCGTGCCAGGCGTCCTCGAGCACCTCGGTGACCGCCTGGGCGGCGAGCGCGTCGCCGTGACGGCTGACCATCAGGGCGTTGGCGCGGCCGTTGCGGTAGATCACGCTGCCGTTCTCGTCGCAGAGGACGACACCCTGGGTGAGCGTGTCCAGCGAGCGCCGCAGGCGGATGGCGTCGGAGCTGGACTCTGTCACGGCCTGGGCGGCGCCCCCGGTCACCTGTTCCAGGTAGGCGAGGGAGGTCTCGATGTTGTACTCGTCCCGGGGCGGATCGAGACCGAGCCGGGTGCCGAGCGAGGCCAGACGTTGCGAGATGGCCCGCCGGCCCGAGCGCCGACCGAGGTAGGCGGCCACCAGTCCGACCAGCACGACGACGAGGACCGCGCCCGCGATGAAGTAGATCTCCTGGGTCTGGCTCAGATTGACTTCCCCGGGCCCACTCAGCGGCACGTCCCCAATATGACAGGGCTGGAGAGGCGCGGCGAACCCTCTTCGCCGGGTGCGCGCCCGCCGCGCCGGACGGGCGGCCCCTTCCCAGACGCTAAGCGGGACCGTTTAGCAACGCCGGATCGACCGACGCCCTGGCCCGGGTGCCGCGCGCGCCCTGTCCGTGCGCCGCCCGGGAACGGAAGTGCGGCGAATCATCTCCGCTCACAGAACCGTTCTCCGGGTGAGCGGCGGCCGGAGGTCCCGGCGCCGGAAGTCACCACGGAGGGCACCGATGCTCGTGTGGCACCTGGCCGATGTCTCGCTGAACCCGAGCGTGAACGCGCTGCCCGGTGGCGGCACCCTGCAGGACCTGACCAACGGCCTGGGCGCCTGGGCGCTGATCGCGTCGCTCGCCGGCCTGCTCATCGGGGCCGCCGCCTGGGCCCTGGGCGTGCACTCCCAGAACTTCCAGCAGTCGCTGGTGGGGCGCCGGGCGGTGCTGGTGTCGGGACTGGCGGCACTGCTCATAGGGGCCGCGCCCCCGATCATCAACTTCTTCTTCCACACCGGCACCAACCTGCACTGACCGACTCGCGACGGGGCGTCACCATGCTGGCCGCCGGGTGTACCGGTCTCGATGCGCTCAACCCGATCTGCCAGGTCGGGAGCCTCGGCGGTTCCATCGCGGCCTCTGGCTTCGAGTCCGTTCTCGGCGGCATCAGCCAGTGGGTGGCCAGCGGCGCGGAGTGGCTGCTCGGCCAGATAGGCGACGTGCTCGTGTCCACCACGACCGTCGACGTCGGCGCCACCTGGTTCCGCACCCATTACGGCCAGATGACGGCGCTGGCGGGCGTGGTCGTCCTGCCCATGCTCCTCGTCTCGACCCTGCAAGCCATCGTGCGCCAGAGCCCCGGCCAACTCGTCCGCACCTACCTGGTGCAGCTGCCGCTCGCGCTCCTCCTGGGGGTGGTGGCCATTCAGGTCGTCATCCTGAGCCTCTCCGCCACCGACGCCATGAGCACGGCGGTCGCCGGCGGCTCCGGCGCCGACGTCACCTCTCTCCTGTCCGGCGTGACCACCGGTCTGATCGCGGCGGCCGCGGACCCCACCATCGCCAGCTTCGTGCTCCTCCTGATTGCGCTGCTCATCGCCGTCGCCGCGTTCGTGCTGTGGCTCGAGCTCCTCATCCGCGCCGCAGCGGTCTACGTCGCGGTCCTCTTCCTTCCGCTCGCGCTGGCCACCCTGGTCTGGCCGGCGGTCTCGCACTGGTGCCGGCGCCTGGTCGAGACCCTGGCCGCACTGATCCTCTCCAAGTTCGTCATCGTGGCGACCCTGAGCCTGGCCGCCGGCGCCGTCTCGTCCGGCACCGCCGGGACCGGCACGCACGGCGCCGGGTTCTCGGCCGTCCTGGCCGGCGGCGCGCTCCTCGTCATGGCCACCTTCGTCCCCTTCGGCATCCTGCGCCTCATCCCTGCGGTGGAGGCGGGTGCCGTGGGGCATCTCGACGGGTTGCGGGCCCGTGGGACCGCCACCATGACGCGGGTGCCGCGGACGGCGGCCAACCACGCGCTGCACGGGGGGCTCGAGGCCCTCGGCGACGCCCGCCTGATGGCGCAGCCTGCGGTCGCCGGCGCCGCGTCCGCGTCCGGAGCGGCGCGGACGGCGGCGGGGTCCCCCGGGCCCGGGGCAGAGGGTCCCGAGGGTCCGGGCGGTGCGGAGGGTTCGGACGGCTCGGGGGACGACGGGGCGGTCCGCCTCACCGCCGGAGACCCGGGTTCGGAGCAGGTCTTCCACGCTGCCATGGCACGCGGCGCCGAGCCGGGACCCAAGGGTCGCAAGCCGCTCATGGGCGCGGGCGAGGACGAGACCGGCACCGGCAGCACCGACGGTGCACGCACTGCGGGCGCGGGGGGCGACGCCGCGTCCGACGCCATGGCCGACCGCATCGGGACGTGGCGGGGGCGCCCGCACTGGTCCCCCCGGACGGGCCCGGCCACGGCGGCGGACGCGTGGCAGTGGGAGGGCGTCCCGCCCGGCCGCAGCCTGATCGGCAGGGTCGAGCCCGGCAAAGAGCGCTACTACATGGGCGACGACGGCCACGGCCCGTCCATCAAGTGCCTGCCGCCGGCCTGGCCGCCCCACGAAGCCGATGCCCGGTGAGCGGCGACGGAGGGGCGCGCTACCGCTTCGGGCCGCGAGAGCGCGGTGGCGCCCTGGCCGGATGGCGGGCGGGTCAGATCATCACCGTGGCGGTCGGTCTGGTGTTCGGCGTGCTCGTGCTGCGGTGGGAGCCCAACGCGGTGGGCGTGGCGGCGGCCATCGGCGTGCTCGTCCTCTACGGCGCCCTGGCCACCGTGCCGCTCTCGGGGCGCACCGGCGACGAGTGGCTGCCGGTGGCGGTGTGCTGGGGGGTCCGGCGGGCCGGCGCCCGCGGTGCGCGTCGGATGGGCGCGCTGCGCGGCATGCGGCTGCTGCGCGCCGGCTGGCACGACATGGGCGTCGTGCACGACCGCTCGGCGCGCACGCTGACGGCGGCACTCTCGGTGCGCGGTCGGAGCTTCGCGCTGCTGGGCGCCGACGAGCAGGACCGCCGCGTGGGGGCGTGGGCATCCGTCCTGTCGTCGCTGGCCCGCGAGGGCTCACCCGTGCACCGCGTGCAGTGGGTCGCTGCGTCCTTCCCCGACGACGGGCAGGGCGTGCGCTCCTATGTCGCCGCGGAGGCGGCGCCGGACGCCGCATCGGCGTGCACCGCGTCCTACGACGCGCTCCTGAGCGATATGGACTCGCACACCTGTGCGCACGATGTCGTCCTCGCACTGCAGGTGCGGCTCACCAAGTCGGTCGAGGTCGGATGCGCCACGCTGGCCCGCGAGGTCGGGTCGCTCGTCCGGCTCCTCTCCGACGCCGACGTGGAGGTCGAATCCGTGCTGACGTCCGACGACCTCACCCTGCAGCTGCTCCGCACCTACGAGCCGCAGATGACGGCGGACTCCGGCGACGGCCCGGTCGCCGACCCTTGGCCGATGGCGATGGAGGAGAGCTGGTCGCACGTGCGCGTCGACGGCATGGTCCACGCCACCTTCTGGGTGGCGGAGTGGCCGCGCACCGAGGTGCGCAGCGACTTCCTGGCCCCCTTGCTGCTCGGCTCCGCGCGCTCGACCCTCTCCGTGGTGATGGAGCCGCTCGGTCCCGATACCGCGGTGCGCAAGGTGGAGGCGTCCCGCACGGCCGACCTGGCCGACACGGAGCTACGCCGGCGCGGTGGCTTCGTCTCGACCGCCCGTCACGCCCGCGAGTCGGAAGTCCTGGCCCGCCGCGAGGTGGAGCTGGCCGAGGGGCATGCCTCGTTCCGCTATTCGGGCTACGTCACGGTCTCCGCCCCGAGCGAGGAGGAGCTGGTGACAGCGTGCGACGTGGTGCAGCACGCGGCGGGCCAGAGCCGGTTGGCGCTGCGGCGTCTCTACGGCGACCAGGCATCGGCGTACACCTGCACCCTCCCGCTCTGCCGCGGGCTGCGCTGAGTGCGTCGACTGCGGACCGATCCCACGACCTCCCGGGCCACCCCACGAGTGCTTCGCGCGGGCACGGGTACATTGTCACCGGGCCACAGCGTGGAGGATCGAGGGACATGACCGAGGCGGAGGACCGGTACCAGCGGGAACAGGGCTTTCACGATCAGACCTTCGAATCCGGCAGCCGGGACTCGACCGGTCGCTTCTACACCGTCCTCGCTCCGGCCGAGGCCGCTTTCTGGCAGGACGTTCAGGAGGCGGGGACGGGCGCACGGATCCTGGAGTACGGGTGCGGCCAGGGCGGCCGGCTCTTCCACCTGGCCCCCTTCGCGGCGTCGCTGTCGGCCATCGACCTGTCGTCGGTCGGCGTCCAGCAGGCCCGCCAGGAGGCCGCCGCGCGGGGCATCGACGCCGACATACGCGTGATGAACGCCGAAGCGCTCGAGTTCGACGACGGGAGCTTCGACCTGGTCGTCGGCAACGGCATACTGCACCACCTCGACCTCGAGCGCGCCTTCGGAGAAATCCACCGTGTGCTGGCGCCGGGCGGGCGCGCCTTCTTCATGGAGCCTCTCGGTCACAACCCGTTGGTCAACCTCTACCGGCGCATGACGCCGCAGTTGCGGACGCCCGACGAGCACCCGCTGCTGATGGCGGACCTCACCCTCGCCGAACAGAAGTTCGAGCGGGTGGAGGTCAAGATGTCGGTGCTGACGTCGTTGCTCGCGCTGCCGCTCACGCGCACCAAGCAGTTCGACAAGATCCTGTCGCGCCTGACGGCAGTCGATGACTCCCTGTTCCGGCGGTCGGCCCTCGCGCGGCGCCACGCCTGGTACGCCACCATCGAGCTCGTCCGGGGATAGCGGACCGAGGGCGCCCTCGTACCATCACCCTCATGGTCAACCGCACCGATCCCGTCCCGCACGCGGAGGGCGATGCGGACCGTCCCGGCGGCCCCGACAATCTGGTGGTGCTGCTCCTCGACAGCCTCAACCATCACATGCTCGGCAGCTACGGCGGGACGGAGTTCGAGACGCCCAACCTCGATCGGTTCGCCCGCGAGCGGGCGGTCCGGTTCACGTCGCACGTCACCGGGTCGCTGCCGTGCATGCCGGCACGTCACGACATCCTGTGTGGCTCGCTCGACTTCCTCTGGAGACCCTGGGGGTCCATCGAGGTCTGGGAGGAGCCCATCACCGCGCAGCTGCGCCGGGCCGGGGTCACCACCATGCTGATCTCGGACCACCCGCACCTCTTCGAGGTCGGCGGCGAGAACTATCACACCGACTTCAGTGCGTGGGACTACGTGCGGGGCCACGAGGGTGACCCGTGGCGGACCTACCGCGACCCCAGCTACATCGGCGCGCCCGCCCTGCCGGCCCGCGGTGGCGGGTGGTATTGGCGCGACCGGCTCGGACTCGAGGGCGCCGGCGACCGGCCCTACGACCGCTCGCGCACCTTCTTCCGGGCCGAGGAGGATTTCCCCGGGCCGAGGACGATGCGGGCGGCCGCAGACTGGCTGCGCCGCGGCGCCCCGGCGGACGCCCCCTTCATGCTCTTCGTGGACGAGTTCGACCCGCACGAGCCGTTCGACACCCCAGAGCCCTGGGCGGGCCGCTACGACCCCGACTGGGACGGCGAGCGCCTGATCTGGCCGCCCTACGACGTGGACGCCGTGGGCCAGGGGCGCCTGAGCGAACGGGAGGGGCGGCAGATCCGCGCCAACTACGGCGCCAAGCTCAGCATGATCGACCACTGGCTGGGCGAGGTCTTCGTCGCGCTGGGCGAGCGCGGACTGTGGGACAGCACGGCGGTCATCGTGTGCACCGACCACGGGCACTATCTCGGCGAGAAGGACATCTGGGGCAAGCCGGGCGTGATGCAGTACGAGCCGCTCGGGCACATCCCGCTCCTCGTGCACTGGCCGGGGCGGCCCGGCGGGACGAGCTGCGACGCCCTGACCACCAACGTCGACATCAACGCCACCATCGCCGACGTGTTCGGTGTGGCGCGCCCGGCGACCGGGCACGGCGCATCGCTGCTACCGCTCGTGACGGGCGACGCGGCGCAGGTGCGGCCGTGGGCGCTGGGCGGCGTGTTCGGGACCTGGGTGCAGGTGACAGACGGCGGCCGCAAGTACGCCCGTGGCGCCGAGGGGCAGAACTTCCCCCTGTCCATGTGGTCCAACCGTTGGTCGACCATGCCGGTGCACGGCCTCGAGGACCAGGTGCGCCTTCCGCCACCCGACCGGCGGGCGCGCCTGGACTTCATGCCGGGGTCGGACGTCCCCGTCATCCGCCAGCCCTTCGAGCCGGGCGACCGCCTGCCGTTCTGGGTGGGCCGGGGCGCGGTGGACGCCCACTTCCTCTTCGATCTGGACGCCGACCCGGACGAGCGCGAGAACCTGACCGGCACCGGAGCCGAGGCGGACATGGTCGAGCTGCTCCGGGTTGCCCTGCAGGCGGTCGAGGCGCCGGACGAGCAGCTTCACCGGCTGGGTCTGGCATGACGGACACGGACCTGCCCTTCGTCCTCCCGCGCATCCCGGCCTCCGCCGGTGCGCTGATCTTCGACGGCGGTGGGCGTCTCCTCGTCGTCGACCCGACCTACAAGGCCCACTGGACCATTCCGGGCGGGATCATGGAGGCCGACGGCGAGACGCCGTGGGAGGCCTGCCGGCGCGAGGTGCTCGAGGAGGTCGGGCTGCACGTCGACGGCGGTCGCCTGGTCGCGGTCGACTTCCTGCGCCCGAAGCCGTCCAAGCCCGGGGGCATGCGGTTCCTCTTCGACTGCGGCGTGCTGCCCGACACCGCGCTCGACGCGATCGTCCTCCAGGAGGAGGAGCTCATACGGCATCGGCTGGTGGATCCGGCCCAGGCCCTCGAGATGTTGAGCGGGCCGCTGCGGCGCCGGGTCGGTGCGGCCCTGGCTGCACCGGGCGGGTGCGTCTATCTCGAGGACGGGCGCCCGGTCTGAGCCGGTCGCACTCCCGCCGCCGCGGCCGCCGCCGACGCCGACTACGCCAGGCCGAGCTCGACGGGAGCCTCGCGGTAGAAGTACGCCGCGGCGCAGATCACGATCCCGGCGGCCGCGCCGAGCGACCACGCGGCCCCGGCATGGAGCACGAGCAGCGCGCCCACCAGCGCACCACCGAACTGGGAGACGACCGAGGTGATGCGCCGGGACGCGTTCGGGTTCGTGCCGCCGGCCAGCGACGAGTCCGACGCCAACCCGGTCAGCGTGCTGGTGAGGACCGTCGTGGACATGTCGGGGACCCTGAGCCGGCGCACGGCCGCATTGCGGAGGCCCACGCCGAAGGCGAGCAACGCGATCACCGTGAAGCGGGGCCATCCGGTACCGATGGCGGAGACGCTGCCGGCGATGACCGCCGCGACCGCCGTCAACGCCGCCTCGACCGTCATGACCAGCAGCATCAGCGTGCGGTGCGGTCGCACGCGCTCGGCCAGGCGTCCACCCATCACCGCCCCGCCGAGGAAGCACCCGAGCGCGCAGAGGCTGGCCAGGAAGGAGAACCCCGGTGCACCGGCCGCCGCGAACCCGATCAGGACGACGTTGCCGGTCATGTTGGCGATGAACACGTGCCCCAGCCCGAGGAAGCTGACGGCGTCGAGGAAGCCGCTCACGACGGTGAGGGCCGCCAGCGTCACGATGAGGGGTTGCGGCGGACGATCGGGCTCGCTCATGTGGGCTCCACCTTCCCCGCGACCGACGACGGTCCCGGCGCCCGTCAAGGTAACGGAGGCCGGGGCCGGATCGGGCGACCGTTCACCGTCATGAGGGAGCGCATGCCACGGATGCCGGCCCACCAGGTGACGACGCGCAACCTCGGCGCGGCCTACCCGTTCATCGCCGAGGCGGGCCTGGGGCGGCGCGGTGTGGTCATCGGCGACGACCTGCTGGGCGGGTCGTTCGTCTTCGATCCCTTCGAGCTGTACGCGGCCGGGGCCCTGTCCAACCCGAACATGGTGGTGTTCGGCCAGATCGGCCGGGGCAAGAGCGCGTTCGTCAAGACCTTTCTGTGGCGGCAGGCGGTCTTCGGCCGCCGGGCCTGGGTCGTCGATCCCAAGGGTGAGTACGGCGACCTGGCGGACGCGTGGGACGTGCGCCCCGTGGCGCTGCGGCCGGGTGGGGCCATCCGGCTGAACCCGCTCGACCCCGGGCCCGACGGCGGCGATACGGAGCACGACGCCCGGCCCGACGCCACCGGGCGGAGGAGGATGGAGCTCCTCGCGTCACTGGCGAGCGCGTGCCTTGGCCGCAGCATCGCGCCCCGCGAGCGCGCTGCGCTCGGGGCCGCGCTCAACGACGTCACGTGCGGTGCCGAGGCAGCTCCCACCGTGCCGATGGTGGTCGAGGCACTTCTCGCGCCGAGCGCGGACGCCGCGCGCTCCCTGCGCACCGAGCGACGCGACCTGCTCGAGGACGGGCGCGATGTGGCGCTCGAGCTGCGCCGCCTGGTGCACGGCGATCTGTGCGGCATGTTCGACGGCCCGACCACGCCGGGTCTGGACCTCTCGGCACCCCTCGTCGTGCTCGACCTGTCCGCGCTCTACACGTCCACCGCGCTCGGCGTCCTGATGGCCTGCGCCACGGCCTGGTTGCAGGCCGCGCTGGCCCGCACCGCCGCGGGAGTCGGTGGCACCGGGCCCACGGGGCGTGGGCAGTTCTTCCTGGTGGTCGACGAGGCGTGGGCGATCCTGTCCAACCTGGGCGTGGCGCGTTGGCTGCAGTCCTCGTGGAAGCTCTCCCGAGCCTTCGGCGTGTCGAACCTGGCGGTCCTCCACCGGGTCTCGGACCTGCGCTCGGTGGGTGCGTCGGACTCCGAGCAGGTGGCGCTGGCCCAGGGGCTGCTGGCCGACTCCGAGACCCGTGTCGTCTACGCCCAGTCGCCCGGCGAGCTCGAGGCCGCAGCCGAGCTGCTGTCCCTGTCGGCCACCGAGGCGGAGCTCCTGCCGCAGCTGCGCCGGGGCATCGGCCTCTGGAAAGTGGGGCAGCGCTCGTTCCTGGTGCAGCACCGCCTGAGCGCCATGGAGCAGCGCATCGTCAACACGGACGCGGCGATGACG